>Ga0214544_1003139_pt1 | contig 34501 bp, 14 predicted proteins | sample CNSS3metaG_FD_160074 | JGI IMG/M metagenome (GOLD analysis project Ga0214544, IMG submission 160074) | Root nodule microbial communities from cowpea collected in UCLA plant growth center, Los Angeles, California, USA - CNSS3 | ecosystem: Host-associated > Plants > Roots > Nodule | place: USA...
TATATATATATATATACTTATTTGGTGGATTAAGTGTCATGTGGCAATAATCACACCTTCCACATTTCAGTGATTATAATACGTAAAAAACCTTACGGTACGTACAAAAACATATATTACGTACAAAAATTTATAGTACGTAGTACGTGCAACAACTTATAGTACAATTTTCTTCATATTTCTTCATATTTATATGAAGGAGTTCTTTTATCAAATATTTAGAAGGAACAATCATATGTCAATCCTTGATGAACTCATACAATAATTCGAATTGAAGACATTACTTAACATCACACCATAAAATATTTCACGTTAAAATATAGATATAAAATAAAGTTATATACTCTCATATATTTTAAGAAAATAAAAAGTGCATTTTTAATTCATCTTCAACCTCAAAATAATTCGCACACCCACCATCCAAAAAATATGTCGATTACCATAAATAAGTGACAATGTTTTGCATTACATGAGAACACAAAACAAATATTAAATTCCTAGAGCAATTTCGACAAAACCTCAAAGGGCTGCAATGTGGATGTTTCGATATCTTTTGTACCCATAACTGCAAAGTCCAACTTGGGTTAACGTCATCTCATCAATAGCGACGCATCTAACGCCAATAATATTATGTTCGATATCAATCATAGGAAAAACACAAATAAAGAATCCAAAAGGATAACCGACAGATTCAAAAAACAAGGCAACTTTCTGATACCAAATGTAAAACTAATGCGAACAAATGATTAAGGACTAACCGTCATTGTCATGAGAATCCTTTAATGTGTTTTTTCGTTTCATACACTTACTATCTAAACTAATATACATAATATACAGTAAAAGAGAGAATATTGGATGATCCAAAGCGCATAACACATGTGAAATTTATAGAGTTCATTGTTCATCTCAGAATAGTTGTCATAATAAATTATTGACAATTGAATGACATTACATTATTGCAACAATCATAAAATTGTTTGACAAGTGTACTACATCAATAAAAATAAAAATAATTGATAATGTGAATATCTTATATGATCTCATATATAACATATTAGAAATTTTCAACTATTTACATTACAACAAAGTAAACTTTTTCTTACGATTAAAAATAATTATCAAACATTAACTTAAAAATTGTAACTAAATATATAAAAAGTAGTTATAAAAAACAATGTTTTTTTATATTTTTTTATGATAATAAACATTAAAAAATGAAAGTAATTTTTTTCTTACAATTAAAAATAATTCTCATAAACATTAAAAATCATAACAAAATAAATAAAAAGTCATTTTAAAATGTAATATTTTATTAATTTTATAATTACATGAAAAAACTATTTTCCATGATTACTAAGAAATGGTTTTAAAAAGATAGATGGGACAAAGAATACCACGAGTAGCGGTTAAACAACTAAAAATACAATATTATATATAAATAATATTTATTATAATAAAAATCAATTATCATACATTAAATAATAAAGAATATATTGGTTTATAAATTATTATAGATTATAAATAAGATGTTTTTTTAATTATTTATTGTTTGAAAACATTATTTTTTATTTTTTAAGTTATCTTTCACCGTCTTTTAAGATATACAAAAATGTTTTCTTTCATGATTAGAAGAGATGCGTAAACTAAATTTTACACGCACGCACACATGTTAAATTTTAAACATATATTTTGGGCAGAATATTAAACATTCCAAATGTGAATTTTTATGCTAATGTATTTGTTTTAACATTAATATTGATCCAGATGAATTTTAGATAAAATAAAAAACATTAATAAAATAGAAAATAAAAAGTTACTTGATGATGAAGACAAACTAAGGTTTAGATAAAACATGATAGAAAATGTTTACAAAGTTTTAAATTCTGCCTTGATTAAAATGATAAGTGATGTACAAATCTATTTTTTAAAATAATTTTACAAGGTTGAGTAAAATATAATATAATCTACTTAAATTATATTAAAGTATGGTTTAGAGAGTTGTGGTTTATATACGTTTGCATAATTATTTTTAGTATATGACACATACTACCGACTATATATTATGATAAAAAATTGAAGAAATGTGTTAGAAAATTTACATCAATTAAAATATGACATTTTACATGTGTATGATACAATTAACAAAAAAAATAAGAAAATTTAAATATTTGACATAGTCCACGGTAAGAATTAATGTTTTAAATAATATAATATATAAAAATTAATGTTTTAAGTTATTCTTTATTTTTTTTTAAATTGACCAATGGACTGATCCGTCCCACTCCTAACCTGTTTGATGAAACATACCAAACGAACTAACGCACTGACAGAAAATAATATAAACAAATCAAAAACAAAAAAGAGAAAAAATTATTGAAAAATAAACTGAAAAATACCAAACTTTGTAAGACATATGGCCAATGTGCATTTTGTGACCTTCCTCAATCTTTAATCAATTTCAAAAAATTTATCAAAAAATATTGAATTACATTAATTTTTCAAAATTTAAAAATTAAAACTAAAAAAATATAGATTACTAATTTGATAATTTTGGACAAAAGTAAAGACCCCGAGAATTATTAAACCTAAAATTTAGTTATTGAAAAATAAAATATTATTTTTAATGTACACTCGTATTTGACCTTTTAAGTAACTATTATATATTACAATATAAGAAAATAACATATTATGAAAGTTACTATATTATTCATATTTATTTTATTAACAAGTTTACCAAAAGTTAGGTTTTTAGTTTTTTTATATTGTTAATTTATTTTTTATTTATATTTATTTTGGTATCACATGTATATAAAAAGAGTTATTTTACTATTTTATTCAAATTTTTTTAAATTGATTTGTCCTAAAGCAAAAAATATTTTTCAACTTAATTTAGTTTTTTACTATTTCAATTTTTTTTATCCATATTTATTTTTATGTATTTTTAAAGAGAAAGTTATTTTACTCTTTATCTATCTGATTTGGTTTTAACCCACAACAAAAATGAAAATATATTATGCTATTCTTCAAAATCTTTTGGTTATTAATAGCACCGCTAGTTTCTCAAATATAAAATCTTCATATCAATCTCTAAAACGTTCATTATTTTAAAACACATCATTTCTCTATAAATCACTTTTATAGAAGTTCTCTAACTTCTATTTAAGGATTCTTTCTCTCTGTTTGTCCAATTAAAGATTTGAGACTGTAAAGAGTGATCATCGCAGTGAGCTCTTCAATTTGAACCTTTATCAGTTTTTCCATTCACATAAGTTGAGTTTCAACCCTTTTTTTTTGTCTCTTTATGTTTACTATTGCATGTGAGCTTTTTTTCATTTACATGCCTCATTTTAGTCATCAATGAGTCTCTGTTGATTAGTGATTATAACGGTACGTTATGGTGGTTCTTGTGATGTTTTTATGTGTAGATAAAACATCATGTGAGTTGAAAAGTGGTTGTTGTTTTAATATTTTGGGTTTGAGCTGTCCAAGTAAGGGAAGTTAGTAATTTTAGTGTGAGTGGGTTTGATGTTGCATGTGTGGTTGATTTTGAATTTGATGAGTAAATTGTGTTGTTGTGATAGATTTTGTTGTTATGTATGCTTGTGATATGCTAAAGTATAAGTACCAATTTGAACTATGAAACAAGTCTAAATTGCTCAAAAATCTAAAATTGAAAGTGTTGATATCTTGTATGACGTTGAGTTGTAGCTTTCATAGCTGAGCATAAAAAAATGTGGATCGATGGGTGTTGAGCGCTACCCAATTGACGCTAAGTGCTAGGGGGCCCTGCAAGTCTAGGGGCATTTTAGCTCAAAGACGTTGAGCAGTGTCATCTAGTGTTGAACGCTAGTTTTTACGAGGCAAATGGCACTAAGCGCCAGATGCCCTGTTTTTCAAGGGTTAACTTTACACGGACATTGGTTAACATTGATGTAGGGTGTATGATGTTTATGCCCAGGCTTTGGTTAACGTGTAGGGTGTTTGAAATTTTTGGGATGATTTAATTCAAGTGAATATACTCTTTATTGTGGGGTATGATTGCTGATATAGGCAATGGAGATGTGTCTATTTATACCATGGTGGAGTTTGTTAAGTATGATGAAAATATGCATCTTGTAAAATCCCGCTCCAAAGATAGGTAAGGGAGTGGGATGTTGATGGTTATATATTGGGTTCTATATTCATGGTTTTAGTTGTCGAAAGTCAAAGATACTTTACTTTGAGTTAGTGTTTAACTTTTCTTATATTTTTGTAAGTAAAGTGTTGTGAAACATAGTTAAATTCTTGGTGTGGATAGTGTGGTGTACTTAAAGTCAAAGGGTTGAGAATACTTTATACGTACTATCAAAATTTGCATATAGTAATTCTTTCCTGGTTGTCAACGATCATGATTTTTTCTCCAAATTTGCCTATGTTATTAGATGATTATTATGGGTAAAATGCAGTCTTTTTCCAACACTTGTTTGAAAATCAGTGAAAATTCGATTTTTGAAAATCAAATTATAAACTAGTGTTTTTATTTTTTTTTTAAAGAGAAGGAACAAAGGTAAAAGAAAATTATACGTAAAAACTACAATAAATTAATTTAGTAGTGGTTGTAATTCTTTGAGATAATAATATTGAAAAATGTATAGTTATTTGGTTAAATAAATTAATTTTATTACTATTGTGTTGTTAAAGTTTATAAATTAACAATTGATGATTTATAGTGTTATTTAGAATTAGCAAAATTACATCCGACGTATTTATAGTTTAAAAATAAAGAAATAAATAATTAAGTGAAAATTTGTTGTTAAAGAAAAAAATTATTCAATTAAAATTATTGGCTTATATAAACATCGTTTTATTCCGCTCGGTTTAGAATTCGGATTTCTAAAAATCGAATTCTAACTTAATTTCAGATAAGGACATGACAAAACAAATATAAGAATTCGGTTTTTCGAAAATTAAATTCTTATATGAATAAAAAACTGTTATGCAGATAACCATAAAGAACAATATGTTATTTGGATATTTTTTTTTCTGACCAGTGTTATGTGAGAACAAAAAATCCATCTTCTCAATTATTCAATTACATTTATCTTGTGTACTATATAAATATTAATTACATTTAATTTAATTAAGTGTACACAGCTAAGCATAGCGTATGCAAAACGCAGAAAGCTTGAGTACATTTCTCCCGCTTGAAGGTCGTTTGAAAATCCGTTACCGCCAATTGGCCGGGTAAAAGGATCCGATTATATTTGTATTTGAACCGTTGTCTAGGGGCTCCACCGCCAAAATACAATTGGGCTTATCGGGTCAAATAACCCGATCACTTCCCCATTTTTACCATCTTCCGACCGTTATCCACAAAGAACAACACGTGGCGATTCCTCAATTCTGTTACCATCCCCAACCTCACTCTCCTTACACCAACTACTTCCTCCTCCATTTTCCTTTCACTCTGCCACCGCTCTTGTCGACATGAACACGCCACTACGTAACTGTTTTCTCAACTAAATTCGCTAAAACGACCGCGTCGCAGAAAATGACCCTTTCCCTTTCCCCTCCTTTCTCTGTGTCCAACCCTTCACCTTTCTCCCCCACGCTCCTCAACCCAACCACCACCCTCCGCCAACTCTTCTTCGCAACCTCCCCCAAACGCTTTTTCCAGTTCCAATCACGCGCCACCAAGTTTAAGGAGCTCATTCCAATAAATCCCTCCTTGACGGTGGAGAAGGGAAAGTACAGCTACGATGTGGAAACCCTAATCAACCGCCTCACCGCGCTGCCGCCTCGTGGGAGCATCGCGCGGTGCCTTGACCCCTTCAAAAACAAGCTCTCCCTCAATGACTTCGCCCTCGTGTTCAAGGAGTTCGCGCAGCGCGGAGATTGGCAGCGCTCGCTGCGTCTCTTCAAGTACATGCAGCGCCAGTTGTGGTGCAAGCCCAACGAGCACATATACACCATCATGATAACGCTCTTGGGCCGCGAAAGCTTGTTAGACAAGTGTCGCGAGGTGTTCGACGAAATGCCAAGCAATGGCGTCGCTCGCACCGTCTACGCTTATACCGCCATCATCAACGCCTATGGCCGTAACGGCCAGTTCCAGGCCTCGCTTGAACTCCTCGATACAATGAAGCAGGAGAGGGTTTCGCCGAGTATTTTAACTTACAACACTGTGATTAATGCCTGTGCTAGGGGTGGGCTGGATTGGGAGGGGTTGTTAGGATTGTTTGCTGAAATGAGACATGAAGGGATTCAACCTGATGTTATCACTTATAATACTTTGCTTTGTGCTTGTGCTAATAGAGGGTTGGGTGATGAGGCTGAAATGGTGTTTAGGACCATGAATGAAAGTGGAATAGTTCCTGATATTAATACTTATAGTTATCTTGTTCAGACGTTTGGGAAGTTGAATAGGTTAGAGAAGGTTTCGGATCTTCTTAGGGAGATGGAATCTGGGGGTAATTTGCCGGATATTACTTCTTATAATGTGTTATTAGAGGCTTATGCTGAATTAGGATCTATCAAAGAGGCGATGGGCGTGTTTAGGCAGATGCAGGCTGCAGGGTGCGTGGCGAATGCGGCCACGTATAGTATATTATTGAATTTGTATGGGAAGCATGGGAGGTATGATGATGTCCGTGAACTTTTTCTTGAGATGAAAGTAAGTAACACGGATCCTGATGTTGGTACCTATAACATTCTCATACAGGTCTTTGGGGAGGGAGGGTACTTCAAGGAGGTGGTCACTTTGTTTCATGACATGGTGGAGGAAAATATTGAGCCCAACATGGAGACTTACGAGGGCTTGATATTTGCTTGTGGGAAGGGTGGGCTTTATGAAGATGCCAAGAAAATTTTACTGCATATGAATGAGAAAGGAATAGTGCCGACTTCCAAGGCTTACACTGGGGTGATTGAAGCATTTGGGCAGGCTGCACTGTATGAAGAGTCTCTTGTTGCATTTAACACTATGAAAGAAGTTGGAAGCAACCCAACCCTTGAGACCTATAATTCGTTTGTTCATGCATATGCAAGGGGGGGATTGTACAAAGAAGCGGAAGCAATTTTATCCAGGATGAATGAATCAGGTTTAAAACGGGATGTGCATTCATTCAACGGCCTGATTGAAGCTTTTAGGCAAGCTGGTCAGTATGAAGAGGCTGTAAAAGCTCACGTTGAAATGGAAAAAGCAAATTGTGAACCTAATGAGCTGACACTTGAAGCTGTGTTGAGTGTATACTGCACTGCTGGGCTTGTTGACGAGAGTGAGGAGCAGTTCCAAGAAATCAAAGCTTCAGGACTACTGCCTAGTGTCATGAGCTACTGCATGATGCTAGCTCTTTATGCAAAGAATGACAGGTCAGCTCTTTTTTTTATAATATTGCAGTGTTTTTTTCTATTATTTTAGCTGTGCTACTTTCTGATCTGAGGTTGAAGTTGCAATGATTTGGTGGTTACAAATAACAATCGATGATCTCAAGCATGTTACACTGATAGGATTGTGTAAATAATTGAATTCAATATTTTGGACAAAATAACATTTAAGTTATGATGACTCCAATGCCAGTAAATTGTTATTTGTTTGTGGAATTGGACTAAAAACCAACAAATTACAGAGCAAGGGTTTTTGGCTCATTATCAGAGCATTAAGGCGTGACTCCTCTGTCTCTTTTTTTGAATATAGGAATATTAAATAAGCCCATGAGACCAATACCAAATGCAACTAACACGGAATCACACAGTTGGATAGTATTAACCTTCACTAAATTATGAATAAGTCTTGAGGTTCTGTTCCATACAATTTTCTAACATGATTAATTTATTTTCCCACAATCTTTTTAGATTTTTGGCTACAGTTTGCATCTCTTCTGATAGAAACTTCCATACTTGACCAGCATTATAAGAGGAAAGTTTCCATAGTAAAGATTATTCCAGGACATTCGAGAGGCTCGGACTCTCCCATAGTAATCTGAATTTTCTCTATCAAATCATATGATAAAATCTCCCTCTCGACACCTTTACTTATTTGTAAACAACTTTCCTTACTTCTCTAATTAACCTGTCCCCCAATCCAACTAGCTAACCAATTATTCCACTTATTAACTATGGGGATTACTTGTGAATACTCTGCTCACCCGCCTAAAGTCGCTATCGGACTCCAGCCATCGGAAGCTTGATGACCATGCCAACCCCAATTCTGTAGTCCTAACATAACTTTGATCATCAAACACAAATACGCAATTGTGTTCATTCAATCATTGTGGTTCCAAAATACTAAAAATGAGTCTATTTCTCCAGGGTCTCCAGGGTCAAACACTAATTTGTAAGTGTGCTGGTTCTCTCCAGGTACTCTGGCTTCTGCTAACCTAGTGTTAATGTTTCTGAAACTTTGCTGTCATCCCCTCTCTTTTGGTGGGTTAGAATTGTTTGATAAGAAAAATTAGCCTTTACCAATTTCTCTTTGCCTCCATCTCTAAGACCCATTTCCTGTCTCTTCTCAGTGGGCCTGTTCCATCAGTTAGGGGGGAGAATTTGCTTTAGCATTCTTGGACTGATCCATTAGGTAAACAAATTGAATAGCCCTTTCTTCTCACCTGCAATGTTTCCAATTTGAAGATTCAGACCTTGGCCTCCCTTTCCTTTGGCAGTTAGCCTGATCTACATTTGTGTTGTGTCCAGTAGTCCCACGTCACCTCTACACCTTGACTTTTGCCAAGGCTTCTTGCAGTTCTGGAATTCAGGAACAATACTGATTTTCATTCATGCCTCTAACTCCAACATATAATATGCCACCATCTGAGCACCAAGGTATGATGGTTCTGGTGGGCGCAAGCTTAATCAAGAAGTTCCATAATTTAGCCATTGTTGATGATCCACCTCTGTCCGAGCTCCAGGAAGAGCCCAAATATTGTGGCTATTCTATCAATGATGATTGATTAATAATTAAACCCCTAACCCTTTTAAATTAAATCTCCTTGACCCCATTTGAGTGAATAACTCTTTTAATAACTGTATCTACTGGTTCATTAGTTATCCACATTTTTCAGTCAAGTTATAACCGGTGGTTGGACAGTTATAAGTGTCACGGCTAGACAATTCTAACTGTCTTTGTCAGTTTGTTATAAATCAATAAAATATATTGCTTGTCATCTCTATATTTTATGCCTTTTTGGTAGGGAATTTTCACGCATTGTTCTGTCAATCGGGTGTTATTTGTATCAATTTATTTTGCTTCCTATAGATGATGTGACTTCCCAATAGGCAATTTTGAAATTACATTGTGGCAGCTGGTCCCCTTAAAATGATGATCCGGGAGAACTTCACGGAAAAACATGGTTTTGAATTCAACCTTTCAAGTGATACATGTTATACCACTGTGTTTGCATTACTGAACTCGTCTTAGGGTATCTTTAGTAAAAAACTCAATTAGGCACTTATTTACTAGACTTCACACCTTCAGGGTAAAGAGTATTGAAATGAATAAAAGGAACTTATGGGAGTTTTAAGCACTTTTTATAAGCTTAACCAAAAGCCTACAAAGTGATTATGCGTAAGATAAGCTTGGTAAAACTACTTTCAAGCATACCCTTTGTGAGTAATGTTGTCCTAGTAATGTGAGTGAGTTCGCAAGAATTTGTTTTGGCAATTTAAAATATAAAATTGCCTAAGAGCCTTACACAGTGGCACCAAATTACTTTTGAGGACAACTTGATCATGGGATGAATCCTAGCCGAGCCATTTTACCCACATCAGGCTATAATTTCCGTCTCCATCCTAGGTCACAGGCTACCCTAGTAAGTAACCAAAACAAATAAATAAGGAAGTAAAATTAAATATGGATGTCAATCATATTTCCAAGTCCAACTAAACATAAATGATATGATGGAACTCTGAAAAACTTCCAGGACATTTTTGTGTTGATTAGATAGTCTTCTTTCTCACTTTATGTTAAATGGGAGAAATTCTTTTTTATTTATTTGATTTTGCAGTTTTCTATCTCTTCTTGTATCAAGTAAACTCCAAACTCTAAAGCTTTGATTTGACTTTTATCACCTATTAATTGCATTTTACTTCTAATTATATTTTAGCTTACCTTTTTAATTTTTTGGACTCAGATTAAATGATGCCTATAATTTAATTGATGAGATGATCAAAATAAGGGTGTCGGATATTCATCAAGTAATTGGACAGATGATCAAGGGAGATTTTGACGATGAGTCTAATTGGCAGATTGTGGAATACGTCTTTGACAAGCTCAGTTCCGAAGGGTGTGGGTTGGGGGTGAGGTTCTACAATGCACTGTTAGAAGCTCTTTGGTGGATGTTCCAGCGAGAAAGGGCCGCTAGAGTGCTCAATGAAGCATCAAAGCGAGGGCTGTTCCCTGAACTTTTTCGTAGAAGTAAACTTGTATGGTCTGTGGACGTACACAGGTATAGTGGCAATAATTTCTTCTTTTTAAACGTTTGTTATTTAATAAATGAAAACATACAAAACCCCCCAGTGTTGAGGCATTTGCCCTCAGCTTTCAATTCAAGTGATTCTGCAATTAGCAATTTTAGTTTCTTAGGTCTCCATTGCTAATTTATGTTCACGTATAATTGTTAACTTTTGGAGATTTCAGTACTTAATTATGATTTTTCTAAATCACCAACGGACAAATTGTTAGTTTATGGAATTTAAGCGTGAGAACTATAATGCAGTTGAAACGATAACAGGATAGGTAAATGTAACCATTGAAGCCTTTCTCAATTTTCCAGGGACAGAGAGTAACTGAAATTGAAAGTTAAGAACTCCATTTTTTTAGCCTCCAAAATTGAGGTTTTATGCATTTTTATATTCAACGGATTGTGTAAAATCTAAGACTTCATTTTCTTGCAGAATGTCAGAAGGTGCTGCATTAACAGCACTATCAGTTTGGCTCAACAATATGCAGGAAATGTTCTTGAATAGCGAGGATCTTCCTGTGATTGCAACTGTTGTTGTTGTGTAAGTTGCTCGTCTCTAATAACTTATTATCTACACCGCACACGAGTTAAGCTTTTTTTTATCAGAAAAAAAGGTTCTATATCCGGTACCTGGAGTTTAGATTAACGGTTAGCTCTTCTAACGTTGATAGGTTTTTTTTTTTTTTTTTCCATTTTTTCAGTCGGGGTGAGATGGAGAAAACCACAGATGCCCAAGATTTCCCGGTAGCAAAGGCTGCCATGTCATTCTTGCAGGATAATGTCCCATCATCATCGTTTACTTTCCCTGAATGGAACAAAGGTCGCATTGTTTGTCAGCAGTCACAACTAAGACAAATTCTGACTGGCACTGAATCATCTTCTAGTAAGAAAAAAATGGATAAATTAATATCTTTGAGTAATACCCCATTGACTACTGCTGGTGCTGTAGCATCCAAACCTGATGGTAAAGCTAACGATGTTGATTCTAGAACCGATAGTACGAGAACTGAGCTTCTAACCAGTGCAGTTTAGATTAGAGAATACAGAATTTCCATTCATCACATTCCCATGCCCTGTTTAGGTCGATTTGAAATTAAGATAGATTGGGGCACGTATTTGTTTCAGTTGCACTATATATGCCCAAGTGGTCGGCTTTCAGGTCCCCAAAATTTTGGTATATATATATATCTCCAGGTATTCATCTCAGTACTTGTCTTTCTCCACCATGTTCTTTTACAGAATGCAAAAATTAAAGGCCATCCATCCGCAGGTTGGGTTCACATTTTTTACTCTGCTTTGGTCTGTACTGACAACCTGGGAGTCAAAGATGGAGTGGCCGCTGACCCTTTTTTTTCAGTTAAAAATAAAAATTATTTTAGAAGATTGATTTTTTTTTCTTCAATATGTTATGTCATCTTAAGAATATAAATATTGTGAATTAATTTTTTGCTATTAGTTATAAAGTAAGAATTTGATGTAGAAAAATAATTATTTTTAAATTTATTTGATGAGATATTAGTTAGTTAATTATACGTTATAAAAATGCTTACACGATTAAATACATTTTTATTATGTATATAAAATAAAAAATAAGAAAATTATAAAGCTTTTGCATAGTGTATTTATTCTGCTGTTGACCTATTTTGTCATCTTAGCAAATAAACACCTATAAATTTTTAGATGATTTTGTTAAATATAGAAAAATCTATTATATCTGATCAGTTATAGCTTAGTTCACTGTATCTGATTTCTCGATTCTGCTTAGGGACAGGAAAAAAAAGTTTTCTTTTGGATAATTTTATTTGCTCCTAAATTCGTATGTGATAAACGATGTCTGATTTATTTGACAGTCATGTCAATGTACATTTTGATATTAAGAAAGCATATAATATTTTACAATTTTTGTTCGTAGTTGTAAATAGTTTTCACGATTTCAACATTAGGATGGGGGAAATCACACCAGTGATAACATTGATTTGAAACTAGACCACCAAAAAACTCATTCGGTCACCAACAATCAACAACTCTTGAGCCTGAAATTTTTGTGACGCTACTTTCGGCCAGCATGATCAACGAAGGTAATTATTCTCATGACTTTGTGTGTCACATCCAACACATAACTATTTGCTTTAGACTCACAACAGGCGCATTTTAAATGCATTTCAACAACCAGAGTCTGCCCGATGACTCTGTATAATTATTTAAGTTACAATTAAAAATTATAACTACAAAGTATTTATTTTAATAAATAAAATAAAAAATTACTCAAATAATTAAAATTGTACATAATTAAATCTTTCCTTCTTAGTCAAAAATCGGTTTTAAATAAAATTTTCAAACCTTGCCATAATCTTGCAGATAAAACTATGGAGTTTACATTTCCCGTTTCTCTCTCTTACGTATGTTTCATTCATGATTACCCCGGCAGAAAGATCTGACATGAGAATGAAATTGAGTACTTAAGAAAATATATTTTTTGATCTGGTATGAGATTTAGGGTTGTATGAAAGAAGATGTTTGAGTTCAGTGAATGAGAAAACCCTGAGAATAAGTGAATTTATAGCGTGACACGTAGAATTGTGGCACAATACAATGTGTTGTGTTAAAGTAGGATCGGAGTGGATGGCCCACAGTAGACTTTTAACTTGGTCCGTTGCTTAATTTCTAAGTACATCATTTTCTTTTAAAAACCAAATCTTTCACAATATAGCCTTTCAGTATTTATTTAGCTACATATATTGTTGTAATCTCTTACATGATGTGTGATGAGAGCCATGTGAAATTTCCTCCATTCATTTTAAATTTGGATTCCTTGTGCTGATAGAGACCTTTACACTTCCTTTAATTAGGACTAAAATAAGGATAAAAAAGATAAGATGATTACCCCAAAAATATATTATTTGCATACACAAAAACAAGTAGGGAATAAATAGAGTTTTTTTTTTTTAATAAATCTTCAAGATTCTTTAAGTACTTAACTGAACTACCCATTTTGCTTTTAACCTTTTTTTTTTTTGAGGGGAAATACCATTGAGGTTTGTTTGATTTGTAAAATCAGAATTGAAAACATTTTATTTTATAAGACTTTTTTTAAGTAGTTTCTCGCCAAAATCAAGTCATAGCTTATTCTTAAAGTAAAATGTTTTTTTTTATATTAGTCACTAAGAAAAAATCAATCTATATCTTTAATAAACTACCTAAAGCACAACTCATTTTTATATATTATTAAAATCACTTTATTTATATACTCTCAGAAAAAAAGCCAACTGAAATGTATTTTTTTAATCTAATAAAAAGCATCTACATTTTCCTTTTTTTTAGTTTTTACCCAACCAAAAGTAGCATTAGTTGTTTAGGCAATAAATGAAATTGTAGAGTAAATCTACGGTGATGATCGTGCAGGAGGGTTTATACACAATTGTTTGAACAGTGAGGATCTGAGATTGTAGCTGTCATTGACCTGCTTTATATCTTTTCTTCAGCAACTTTAGTTCAAACTCAAAAGGGAAACAAAGTGATTAAGGCTACTTGACACCCATCTTAGTACATTTTCTCTTTATCTTTTTCTTTTAAGTATAATTATTAGTTCTTTAATTCTTTTAATTTTTTAATTTAATTTAATTTAATTTTTTATTATTAATTGGTTCAATTTAGTATTTTCATCCTAAGAAAGAAAGATTATAAAGTAATAATATATTTTTACTTAAAAAGTATCAGATGAACGTAACTACTTTTTCGGTGTCAAAATATCATTTTCACTGTTTTATTATCGTAATTATTATAATATCACAAATTTTTGTGTGACAATATCAATAATAATTAATTAAATTAAGAATTTACATCGAACAGATAGGTTTTTTGAAATAAAAAAAAAACAGTAAATTTGATAGGAAATTTTGGTTTGATGCTAAATTTTTTTATTTGACATTTCTCTATATTTAATGTTATTTTTATAAAATTAAGATGATTTTTTCAAAATCATTCTTCTTTCATTTATTCTTCTTTTCATCTTCCTCATGTCCTTAGTTTTCAGTAGTTGAATAGTCGTCTTTGTTGAATTAGTGAGAGAATACATATGTAAAGGCACTTTGATCAACTTGGCACAGTAATAAATATGTTTTAATTAGTTTAGGATTTAGTCATTTCATAATATAATTATTGATTTAAACATATACTAACATATAACATATAATTGTAACATTAATTAAATTTTTGGATTTTCTTTCTATATATAGCACTATTAAATCAATATCAATACTATTATATAAATATTATATAAAAGAAATTTATTCTTTGGTTCAGTTCTCTAGTTTTATCTTTAACTCGATCATTTTTTTAATTCAAATAATTAATTTATTAAATTTATTTTTCAAGTAATTATTTTTTTGATTTGAATTTTTTTTTTCTTTAAAATTATATATTTTTTAAATAAAAGAATTATTTATAATAAAAAAATTATTTACAAATTAAGTAAACATTGTTTTTTGTAATTATGGTTTTATTATTTTATATTACTATAAAATAAAAAGTGAACTCACATTATACTGGTGTTTAGGGTTTAATTAACTAATATTTTTAAAGAACTAATATTTTTAAATTAAATTTAGATTTGATACTTACTATTTATATAGAGTAATTATAATTCTTTTTTTTTCACACACATTTTAAAATTGTATAGACGAATTTTTCTTTTTAACACATTACATATAAATAAAAGATTAAAAAAACCTATATTTTTTTAAAATAATACTGATTTGTGTCTCTATTCTCAAAAAAGAAAAATGTCAAAAGTGTATATTTAACATAGGATTGAAACTAGTCTATTATTCCTATTAAGATTCACACCAGATTATCATATAACTCTGTTTATGAGCAAAATCTTTGATTATCAGATAACTCTATTCTTCAGCACAGATTTTTGGGTCAATATTATTACAATTTGAAATATTTGTAGATCAATATTTTTACACACAAAAATATTTTTTAGTTTATATTTAAAATTTCATTTAACCGTTGTCTTGTTAATTCATATTTGGCAAACAAAGCTTTATTAAAAAAAGGAGATATAAAAAGTATAAACTAAATGTGTTAAAATCCTCTTAAATTTTTTTTTAACATAACTTTACCAAAATTCTATTTTTCTAAACATTCAACAAAAATTAATTAAATAGAGACAAAAATACATTTATTTAAATTAAAAGAAAACTTTTAGAAAAGAAAATTACTAAAAAATAGAGTGTTAACAAATTCTTCCTAACAAAGAAAATGGAGGAAATTAAAGTTAGTGAATTGTTCACTATTCTTACAAAAAAATAAATGAGGAATAAGAAAAATTGTAACACAAATGTAAGTTTATACTTGATCAAACTATAGAATTAGAGTTTTCAAAATATATATGTACACAAGGATTCTAAACACTAAATGAAAGTTGCATCTTCTTTCTCTTTGAGTGGTCTAACTACATCTTTACCTACTCACACTAATCATGTGATCGTTGTAGATAAGAACACAAGACAAAACAAAAATACATAGAGAAAAATAGTAAGTTAATATACAAAAGGTTTAACCATTTAAAGAATACAATTATTTAATAATACATAGCCAAACATAACAATCATGAACGAACACTATCCTATTCTATACAAACACTCATACATGGCTCAATTATCTAGATACATGCATTGGTATCGGATTCTAGCAAGTTATGTATTTATAGTGGCCTATATTACTCTACAGAGTCATTGTCAATGAGTTTCACTTTACTATACATAAGGTTAGTCTATAAACGTCTTTAGTCAAAGTAAAGCTTGTAGACTAGGACCTCATGTTCCTCTCATCATATACCCCATCCTTCTCTACTTGAGAATTGAATGATTATTAGAGTGTCAAGATAACTTTCAATTGAATCCATATATTAATGCATACACTACTATAAATTACAACTAATCCTCCTTGAATTAGTATCAACCATTCTCAATTTAATCTCATATACCAATTATTTCATAAGTAGTAATTCACATTAGCCATAAGACATCAAAATTGAGCATATAATAATGACTAGACTCTGATACATTCGCTTAGCGTAACCATCCACTCGCTAGGCGAAAAGTGCACAAATACCGACTCATCCAACGATCAAATGGCTCACTTAGTGAGTGAATCATTGGAACTCACAGAGGTAAATTCCTCCAAAATTCGTTCAACAAAGGCGTTCTCAACCAGCGACTATAAAGTCAGTAACCTCTCTGACTTTGGATTCGCTCAGCGAGTAGATACTCAATCAGTAACTCCCAAGTCAGTAAGCTCTTGACTTTGTATTCGTTCAGCGAGCAGATACTAAGTCCTTAGGTTGAATTCCCTTAGCGAGTGTATTCTTGCTCAGTGACTACCAAGTTAGAAACTCCCCTCACTTTGCATTCGCTCAACGAGCACCAACTCGACCAACAAGTATGTATAATTTTGCAGAATCTAATTTTGCATAATTATGTTTTTCCATACCGGTCTGAGCAGTCCTATAGTCGTCACAAATACCCAATAATACCACAAACATTATATTATAAATATTATCATTTTATTAAAATAATATTTTTAATTGTTTTTATTTATTTATCATTATTAGAATGTGAAAAATAAAAAAACATAAAAAAGTAATGGAAAAGATGACAACAAATCAAAACTGACGAAAAGGGTCTGTCTGTCTACTCAAGGGTCTCGTACAAGTTTGTATATCAATATATAGTCAAAAAAGTTACGGGAGTATTTATATATATATATATATATATATATATATATATATATATATATATATATATATAAATAGAGAATAGAAAATAAGAGAATGAGGAATAACTTTTCTGTGTGTATTATTAATGATAGGAAGAATATTATCTATAGATACAATATGTAACTCATAAAGGAAACCTATGATGCACCGATACTTCAACTTGGGTCACGTATCCGTGTCTGACACGTATCGTGTCCGATAGTTTAAGATATTTTAACGATAATTATCAATAAAATATCTAATTTATAAAGTTGTAGTACACTACAATAAAATTTTTGAATAGTGACCAATTTTAGTAACAAAAAATAATTAGTCATTATATAGTAACAACTTTGACAACTAAAATAGTTTCAAAAAATTATAATTGGTTTCTAAATTAATAATTAAAATAGTTTCAATTATGAATTGGTTTTTAAATTTATCACTAACATTAGTTACCAGGTTTTGGCTACCATAATAATTGGTCTTTAATTCGAAAATTTGGATTCACACATTAACAATTACCATAATAATTGGTCTCTAATTAGAAAATTTGGATTCACACATTAACAATCATATATTTATTATGGTTGTAATAATTATTATAAAACTTTCAATATTCGTATATCACGAATCTATCAAGTATCGTATTCTATTATTTTGAAAGTAAACGTATCGACGTATCTGATACATGTCGTATCCGATACACTATCGTATCTGTGCATCATAGAAGGAAACAAATCAATTACTAGTTGATACAAATATCTACATAAAAATTAATGAATTATATGAATATCAATCATATGAGTTATATCAAATCAATGAACAATCGTTAATTTATAACAAATCTTTTGTATTTTAAAATTATAAAAAGTGTAAATCCAAATTATTTATATACTAAAACTAACACCCATTACTCATGTCATGTTGTTATGTATTATGTTTTTTTTTTTAATATAAAGGCATCATCTACCTTTTCCACTGGTGTATATTACCTTCTTACAACATTTTTTGCGTTACAGTGGAAATAATACATGGTATTATTGGGTGGTTTCTTTTACAGTGTATATTACCACAAACAACTATGGTGGTTTCTTTTTTATTTCTTTTATTTTTCAATGAAACCACCATAGTTGATTCCTCTATCTTCCATGATATCTTCTCCCTCATCCCATGCTATACCAAACTCACCCTAAAAGAGAAAAGAAAAAAGAAAAAAAAAAGTGAAATAAAGAAGTTGCAAATTGAAATGTTTATTCTATGTGCGAGCATAGACCAGTTTCGCTCATTTTCTTTGTATCTAAGAAACCTTCTACATTCATCCTATCATGTCTATAACATAACGCATTTCATTATATACTCAAATATGTAAATTTATATACAAATAAAGTCAATAAATTTCATAAAAGAGCTTATGAATACTTATAAAATAACATATTTTAAAATTTTGAATTAAAAGGGGTAATTATATTTTAATTTTGAATTGAATATTATTTTTTTTCAAACAAATATATTTCTTATTCCATTTTTATATAAATAAAGAGAACAATCTTACAGAAAAATAGGACTACAAAAATTTAAATGCTCTAGTGAGCTAAAATTTATATATATCCATGAATTTGTTAAAAAAAAATTCTCGGATTAACTCAAAAATTACATAAAAAAATATTTTTTTTTCACCTTATAACTATTTCTAGAATAAACTAACAAAAGCTAATTTTTCAAAATTATTTTAAAAATAAAATACATAAAAAAAAACTAGTGTCGCACTCAATCTTGACAATTGATTCGTTATAGTATTTCTTATTTGTTTGACATGCTTCATATGCAAGTTGATCTTAATATAAAGTTAAAATAGAAAGTGCATTAGTCAGTATGTCCTTAATATAAATTAAAACAATTTTTTAATAAATCTTGTTTGATTGCAAACACATCCTCTCCTTTTTTTAATTTTTTTCTCAAAATTATTCCACTGATCTTTACTAAAATGTATTATTGTCTTATTTCCAACATCTATATCCTTAGTGCATGTTTTCAATAAAATTTCGGTTCAATCTACCACTCGTGAGTGTATTTTAATGTTTTAAATGATAAAAAAAATGAGTTAAATATATTTTTGGTCCTTCAATTTTTAGATAAAATTTAAATTAGTCTCTCTTATAAATTTGAGTGCAATTTAGTCTCTCAACTTTAGAACTGCGTAAATTTAAACCCATTTCTCATTTAACATTGAACAAGAAATATATGAAACGTTATAAATAATTTAAATACTATTATGAAACATGTTTAAAACATAAAATAAATTTAAAAAAATTATGTTAAAAGGATCAAATTTTAAATTCAAACAGTTCTAAAGTTGATGGACTAAATTAAATTAAAATTTTGAAAAAAAAATATTCTAATTTCCACTAAAAATTAAAAAATACAAAACATATTTAATCCAAAAATAATGGGTTATGAAATAATAGCATATGATTAATTGATGGAACAAAATGACAAATGTACGATTATTTAAAATTGTGATCAATTACATATTAATTATATACACATTTTAAAACATGTGATATGAAACAGTTCTGATCACCTTTAGTAAAGTATATTTAATTGTGTAAAATTGCAGCAAAAATCAGTTTCAAGAAGTAGGGCAAAGCAAACCACATAGATATGTCTATTTCTCCTATAACTTAATATAAAGGAAAATTTTAAAATTAAATAATAAATTGTACTCTTGAATGTTTTCCTTTCTTTAATAAAGAAATAAACTCCAGTATAACTATGAAACTGTAATATTCTTACTATAATGTTTTCCAATAAAAAACAATTTACATTGAAAGAACTAGGAACTTTTTTCTCATACAACAATTATTTGAACCATAAATATAATGTAAGTAAAAATATAAATTATATCTCTATGTGTATTTAAAAAATACCATCACACCTTATAAAAAGTAATTTAGTAAAAAATGATAAAATATGTATTCTTCATTATCATAACTTTCATTAAGATAATAAATTTTAAATTTTAATTACAGGAGTTTATTAAAACAATTATCATCATATAAAATAATATAAATATGATAAAATTATATTTTATAATGAAAACAGAAGTGAGTAATTGAATCTAGATACAAACAAACTCAATAATCTATTATTGACTATGACTATATTCTATAAAACATCCATAATTTAATATATATATATATATATATATATATATATATATATATATATATATATATATATATATATATATTACAGATGGACATGACAGTCTCTTGTCCTCAGTGGTAAGTACGTATATCACTTCAAATTCAAAAATTTTATATACATATGTTATCACGTAGTTTAAAAGTTATACTCTACTAAGCTTTGTGTTTGCATCAAATATACTAATTTAGACAATTTATTCCTTTTTTAGTACTTTTTAAGTGTACCTTCAAATTATATTGAATTTAATACTTTATGCCAAAAACTTCACAGATAAGTTAAATGAACATACATGCATTTGTATTTTTATTATAATATTATAAAAGTGATACAAAATTCATTTATAATAATTGTGTTAAATTAAAATTTCCTGCTTAAAAATATTATTTTAGAGTAGTATAGATGAAAAAAGACAAGGAAAGATGTGGACTCGATATAAATAGAGCATGTGTTCTAGATTTTTCTGAGGGAAACTTTACACGATAACTAGAGAAAGAGAAGTTAAAAGAAAATTAGAAGAATGTTTTTTATTTTGAATAAAGTTGTGATGTTGCTGAAAATACACATAGAGTCAAGAATTGTGGGTGGGAAGGGAAGAGAAGGAAAAAAAGAAAAAGAAAGGACAAAATGTGATCGAAAGAGATAATGGAACCCCACAAAGCCTTATCCCTCTCTTATCCTCCATTCCTCCTTGCACCCCACCACCATATCATAATAATATCTTTTATTATATACACCTGCGTCCACACATAACAAAAAATCTTCCATAAATTAATTAATATTCAGAATTATATATCTTTGAAAAACGTTATAATAATTGATATAATGCATTTGCCATCACTACCCAACTCTTGAGGTGGGTATCAGGTGGGCTTAGTTTAATATCCACTTAATATATAGTGTTAATTAAAATAATAGGTAAGTTGCGGAGAATAGTGTAAGGTTGACCATTGATCTGATGGATGAAGATTTGTGATTTAGTTTTGTTGAATAGATGCATGTGGCTTCTATTAAATATTGTACAAGATATAAAGATATATAAAGATATAAAGGAGTAGGAGCCCATGTGTCCCACTTCCATCACTGCATATTACAAAATGCTTCTACTGTGAATTTGTCACCTACTTCCACACTCTATTTTGGATAATATCTCTTCTTCTTTACTCTTTAGATTCTATTCACATTTTCATCTCCTCCTTTGTCAAATATACATGCTTTATAATTTTTAAATTTAAATGTGAAATTTGAACTATTTTTCTTTTCAAATTTTAATATATTTTAATTTTAAAATTTAAAAAATGAATAAATTTAATTTACTTAATCCAACTATATCAATTATTTTATATGTTAAACAATATTTTAAACTAATCTCTAATTTAAAATGTGTTTGTTGAAAGTCTCACATCGACTAGAGATAAAACTAATTCACAATATATAAATGGAATGCAAACGTCACTTTATAAGTTGATTTTGTGGAGTTGAATTAGACTTAAAACTCACTTCTAACATGGTATCAATTAGAGTCTATCATAACAAATTTTTTTGGACATCTTATTTCATCCGATATCAGAGTGCTAACGAACAATTGAATAAAAATAGCATATTTTATTTACTTTTAAAATCTAAACTATGTCAAAATTCAAAATAGAAATTACAAATATATTCTATCATAGTTATATCATATTATACTTTATGGTAACGTGCAGCCTTTTTAATTCAACATCCTTAAAATACAAAGTTCCTGATCCTAGGTTATAGCATAACTTGTGGATCTTTGTAACAACATTTTTTTTTCTTGTTCATGTTACTACGACTTTTACTATCTTAAAATCCAATTAGTTTGCGACATGTGTGGTTGGGAATCGAACACACAATTTACATTGTCGACTCTTTTCATAGAATCGATGCTATTAACAGGCCGGGATTGGCTGTAAAGTGTACTCTAATCTTTGATTTCTATAACATTAAAAATTTCATTATCAACATTGTACACTAAATACTAATAAACAATCTTTTATTATGTTATATTATATATTTTTTAATATCACACCTGTGATTAAAATCAATGTATTACCATGTAAGATAAATGAACACAGTAAACCAACCCAAGGGTTACTTTATTTTCTATATCTTTCTTGTATTTCATCAAACATATATTTGTACAAGATGCTTATCTTACGTTTCAATTTTATACCCCATAGTTCTTCCCAACAATCTTTATATATTCTTTCAGTCGTTGTCATATATGATAAATTTATTAACTTTAGAAGAATTGATGAAGAGATTAGTTTTTCACTTTTTTATGATAATAAATCATAAAAATTAATTATAAAATTATAAAAATATAAATATATAAAACTATAAAATTATATTTAATAAAAAATTTAATAATATAATATGACAAAATAATAACGTCAATTATATAAAACGACGTTATTAAATTAAAAAAAATAGTTAACAGTAAAAATCCAATTAAAATTTTTAAATCGGTTGAGTACTACAATTCACGTTGAAATTATAAAAAATGTGCACATAAAAGGAAAAAATAATTATAAAAATATTTTTTTTATTAATTTCTATAATGTTATAATTACATAATATTAGCTATCATCTTAATCAATAAAATTTGATTGTATTTATAAGGATAAAAGCAGTAAAAGAAGAACATACACATAAACAAATTGATAAAAAAAAATCACATTATTAATTGTGTAACTTGTATAAATTATGAATTATTTGTTTGTATAAATGAATCAATAAAACTAGTTAGATTTAAACTGAAAAAAATATGTACGTATATAAAATTGATAAAGAAAAGTTCTTCTAATAAGTTTTTTTTATTATTATATTTGTAGTAACGAGTTAATGTGTTTTTTTTTTATTTAATATGATTCTTATATTTTTTTATATAGATTTGATAATCAATGTTAACGTTCTTTCACTAGTTCGTTATGGGATTGGAGAATAAACTCATATAAAAAAAAAAAATAATTTTACTATCATATATGTAAACTCAGCATCTTCTAAGCACACTAATTCTAATAAAAAAAAGACCACACTAACTTTTTTTGAAAAATATAAGAACATTGAGTCAAAAATACTATTAAACTTTTTTTTTAATACCTTACGAGACCCAAGTGATAATGAATTAACCTTTTGAGAATCAAAATGACTGTGAATCTGATTTTATTTGCATGGTTGTCGTAATATTAAAAATTAATTTCCTGTATAGTTATTCTGTAACTTTAACTTTTTGGGTAATAATATATTACCAGTTGACATGTTACTAAATAGAAATGAATTTAATGAGTGAAGCTAACATGTTGACGTGCAATGTTGTTGTAAAATAATTCATAATTTTACCTTAAATGTACAAAAGTTACTTTCCAATGCGTGGATAAATAATAGCCTAAAATTTAATTCAGAATTATTAAAGAAAAAAAAATAAAAATATAAAAAAATAACTTATCTATGTGTCTATAAATGTTTCAATTAAGTTTTTAAAAATAAATATTTAATTTAATTTTTAAAAAAATATGCTCCACATGGTTGCCACCTCATTGCCGTCTGAAACTCTGTTGTATTAAACAGCACGCACTCACCTTCTCACCTTCGATCCCAACTTCTCTCTCCTTCATATCCTTCCTCTCCTCTCTTCCTTTTAGCGACTCACAGACTCCCGTTGTACGGACCCGATTCTATCTGACTCACACTAACCATAATCACCTTCCGATCCGATCATGTCTCGGGCCTGTGCCGCTACAGACTCCGTCGCCTCCGGCGAGATCATGCTGTTCGGGGTTCGAGTCGTCGTCGATTCCATGAGGAAGAGCGTCAGTATGAACAACCTCTCACAGTACGAGCATCCACATGATTCTAACAACAGCAGCAACAGTAACAACAACAAAAAGGATGTTCTCGCAGCTGCTGATTATGCCTCAGCCGATGACGCTGTTCCTCATAACACCGGCCGTCAGCGCGAGCGCGAGCGGAAGCGAGGTTCGATCTGTTTATTTGATCGATTGTGTCATTTTTTCAATTTTAATATAATTTCTCTAGTTTGTTTGATCGCATAACCGGTGATTCGGATGGATTAATTGAGATTGTGTTGATGAGTAGGAGTTCCGTGGACGGAGGAAGAACACAAACTGTTTTTGGTTGGATTGCAGAAGGTAGGGAAAGGTGATTGGAGAGGAATCTCCAAAAACTACGTGAAAACGCGAACTCCGACGCAGGTTGCGAGCCATGCTCAGAAGTACTTCCTCCGAAGAAGCAACCTGAATCGCCGTCGCCGTAGATCTAGCCTATTTGACATCACCACCGACACGGTAATAATTTCGTCACCGCATTTCTCTAGTTCTCATCCTCTGTTCCCTGTTTGATGTTATTTCTTAAAATAATTGCTTCAAATTAATTTCTTAATCAGTCTCTCTACATAAAAAAATACTGAGATGCTTTTGGTGTTATTCATGTTCAATTAGTTATACTCCTAATCAACAGAGCATTATGATCTTACAAAATGACATATTTTCTCAGGTATTTCTTAACGTTCTAGGCAATAGTGTGTGTTGAATATTATTACTCCTTCCATTTTAGGGATTTGAGAGAGAAGCAAAGAAGCTGCCGCGATCTTGTGTATCTTGTTATGAAATTCCTTTGGTTGTGGAAATGAATGTTTGCATGAGTGGTTATAAAAATGGATTTAGGGATTTTGTCTCCTGTGTAATAGTTGATCTGACTGGAGCTAAAACCTTTTCAAACCTGGATTGGAATTTGGAGTGACAAAATATTCATGATTTTATCAATTTTTGTGCCAGGTCTCTGCAATTCCAATGGAGGAAGAACAGGTCCAGAATCAAGACACCCTGTCTCATTCGCAATCTGTGTGCCCAGCAGTTCCTGAAACTAACAAAAGTGGATTTCCTATGATGCCAGTTTATCAATTTGGGGTTGGTTCTGGGGTGATTGCAGTCCAAGGTGGAAAACCATTAGAAGAGCTCACACTAGGACAAGGAAACATAGAACACAATGTGCCGATCAATCTGGTCCATTCAATTCCTGTTGTCGCAGATCCTAAAGCATCCACAGTGTCTGATATCATCACCCCAAGTTCTAGCTCTGCTGTTGACCCACCCACACTGTCCTTGGGGCTATCCTTCTCTTCTGACCAAAGGCAAACATCATCAAGACATTCTGGTTTACATGCCATGCCATGTTTCAGCAATGGAGATAGCATCATTAGTGTTGCTTAAGGAAGACGACTGTGATTGTGTCAAGGTCCTTGTCTAGAGTATCTTGGATTCACAGGTTAATCTGATATGTTCATCTCTGGTCTCCTGTCCTTTTGGTAGGTGAAAAAGTGAGAGATGTTGAAGGAAAGGGCGATGGATTTGAGAAGGCAAGTTTTAAGTGACTGAATTTGATCCTTCTGTTCCTTGTACAGACCCGGGAAAGGTCCTGTCCTGTTTCTTCTTCTTGTTTGCTTATGTTAATTAATGTATGACTTTAGATTCTGGTTTATTTGGTCATTTATGTTTGTAGTTGAAGTAACTGGAAATAACAAAATCCTCTCTGTTCTTTACTGATAATGCATTAATAGTTAGATATGGACCGCACAGACGAGTGGTTTATGGCTCTTTTGGGGATAATATTATCAAGTTGGGTCTGAACTTTGAAGGTTGGTAGCGTGTGTCATTCCTGTTAGGTGTTATAGCAGTTTGGGCACGTTTTTCTTATCACCAATTTGCGTACTTACGCCTACTTCCGTTATGCCTCATCCTTTTTGTCCAAACTACTCACTTCTCTATTTAGAAAATAATAATGCTGTATTCAAATTTAATTATAAATTATAAAAAGTTAGAAGTAAAGTTTTTTATAAATAAAAGATTTTCATAATTTTTTTTATCTAAGCTTTTGTCAATATTTTATTTTAAATAAAATAAAATACTAAGTATCGTTTTATTAACATAGGAAAAATAGGTTCCATTTCATTAACAATATGAAGGAAGTTGGTGTTTTTTTATATTGTTTTAAGAATTTGATAAAGATAAATTTCTAGTTTAAAACTATAAAGATAGTGATTTAACTTAAGTATAATTTTTCCTTTTTATAAATTAAATTAAAAAAAACCAGCCACCAAGTATTTTTGTGTTTATTTGTTTTGTCCGAAAACTGCATGTCCTCCTTCGCAACCCCACCAATACCCCTACCATATGAAAGAAGTTGGTGTTTTTTTTATATTTTTTTAAGAATTTGATAAAGATAACTTTCTATTTTAAAACGATGAAGATAGTGATATTTAACTTAAGTATAATTTTTCCTTTTTATAAATAAAATTAAAAAATACCAGCCACTAAGTATCTTTGTATTTATTTGTTTTGTCCGAAAACCGCATATCCTCCTTCGCAACCCCACCAATCCCCCCACCCACACCGCTATATATCTCAATATAATTGCTAAGGCGAATTTAAGTTTTTTTTTTTTTTTTAAAGAAGATTGTGTAAATTTAATATACATATTTGCAATTATTAAAGTTAAAAAATTCAAATGATTTGATTTTATCTTTTAAACAAATTTTTGAATACCTGACCCTATTTTAGTAGATATAATTTTAGCTTCTGACTAACGACCAAGTTTATATTTTAATATTAGTTTAAATATACATTTGATTCTTATTTTTGTTGTATTTGTTCAATTTGGTTCTTGTAGTTGATTAAGTGTATCTATAATATTTTTTATGATGTCCATAAGAAAAAATAATAGCATGAGAATGTTGGAATTAAAGCAAGACATGATGTATATGTGAGCATGATGTATGACATGTTGTGAGAAAGATATTATATATTTCCTGCTTTTATGTGATTCACGCGGAGAAGAAACAAACTGGCTGAGTTGTTGGACAACAAAATTAATATCAGGCCTGGTATTAGTTAAGTAAAGTAATTGTCCAATCAGACGCCGAAAGGAAGAAGGATCTGGTAGAATAGCTCCCTCGTCAGCATGAAGTTTGATAGAAGAATCAGATGGTGTTGGTGCAGGTTTACATCCAAGCATCCCTGTCTCTGAAATGTTGTATGTGTTAATTGCATCACACTTAAATGAATAGATCAATAGGTTGGATCTGGTATGTGTGTGATAGTTAAAAAATGTTGTTCTGTTGTCTCGATAATCAACTAGATTAGTTCTGGAACTTGGATTTGGACTCTGTCATAATTAGTCAACTAGCCAACTAATCTAGTCAACTAGACTCGACCTGACAACAACTGTTAGATAAAAGCGGATCACTGCACCTTCTGAAAAGAAGTTGTTCAACCCAAAGAAAGAAAGAAAGAAAAGTGTGGAATATCTTCCTTGAGCAAATTCTGCAGCAAGGGCTTAAGTGTTCATCAAGAATGATCATTAAGATCAAATGAAGATGGTGTAATATTGACACCAAAGCTGTGTACTAAATCAGGTGTTAATGTTCCATTACTGTCATTATTTCTGTATTATTTTTTTGTAGTTTCTTGAATTTGAAATTTTGTGTGTTATCATTGTGATTGTGGTAATTATGTGTAATTGCTTGGAGCATTACAGTTTGCACATTTCTTAAAGGGGTGTTTTCAAGAAAGTGTGGTTTTAGAGTTTAAGAATTGCATAAATGTTTCTTGTATTCTTTCTTTTGTTGAAATAGTGAAATTTCTATTGAGGAAAACTAGAGACGGGATATAGATTCATTTGAATCGAACCAGTATAAATTTTGTTGTCTCTTGTACTCTCCTTCACTCTCTTTTAATTTTTGCTAGGTATAAAGGTTGAATAATATACATTCTAAAATTCCTTTTGTCAATTAGTTAAAGATCTCATAAAAATTGTTTTTCAAGTGTAAAAACAAATCAAAAGTTTACAAAACCAATTCACCCCTCTTGGTTGTGAAATATTGGTACATCAAAATTAACAGTTCTATTTTTTCTTTTTTTTTGTGTTCGATTAAGTACTTATTTTTGTCAAATTTGGATCAATTTGATCCTTTTTACTACGGTGTTTAAATAGTTAATGTTTTTTGAACATTACATACCACGTGTTAGCGTTTTCTTAACTTTTTAAATTTTTTTATTCTTTTAATTTTTATTTTTATTTTTAAAATTTTTTAATCTCAAAAATTTATCCACGTGTCAAGTTATAATTGTATCACGTGTCAATGCTAGTGCCACATGTCAGTTTGTGATTGTATTATTTTTTGTTTAATTTAGTTCTGATATTTGTTATTTTTGTTCAATTTAATCACTATATTCGTTATTCTTGTTCAATCTAGTCTCATTTTTTGTTAAATTAGAGCAATTTTTTTCTTTTCAAATTGAGACAACATTTAATTTTTTATAAATATCATATATTTATTTTTAAAATTGACACTATTATTAATTATTTTTGAAAGTCAATTATAAATTATTATATTTAATAATTAATTAAATATAATTCTTAAATCAATTGTTAAATAGAATATAATTATTTAAAATATTATTAAAATATAATTATTAAATATTTTAAAAATATATATTAACATTTGTAAAAATGACATTTAAATCTAAAATAATATAAAATATTTAATATTTTTGTTGCATTTTAAATATTAAAATCCAAAATGTTTTATATTTAAATGTTAATTTTATAAATACTAATTTACTTTTCTAAAATATTTCTAATATTTTTAAATATCAATTTTAAAGGTATCAATATTTTTAGAATATAAATATTAAAAGAAAACATTAAATAAAAGATTTTAAATTTGGTGTCAATTTGAAAGGGATAAAAATGATTAATTTTAACCAAAATTTAGATGAAATTAAAAAATAACAAATATAGACACTAAATTGAACAAAAATAACAACTATAAAAACTAAATTGAACAAAAAAAATAATACAATCACAAATCGACACATGACACAATTATGATTTAACATGTGAACAAATTTTTAAAAATAAAAAATAAAAATTTTTAAAAATTTTAAAAATTTTTAAAAATCAAGAGTTGACATGTACGTTTTAAAAAAAGTTAATTACTTAAAATTGTATGTAAAAAATCAAATTAACCAAAATTTAACAAAAAATAAGAACTTAATTAAATACAAAACAAAAAAAACAAAGATGAAAACTAAATTGGAAAAAAAAAACCAAATAAATGTATTTAAACCTTTAATATTACATTTCTTACTTACCGTAAAATGTTTTGGAAGTTAACCTAGACTTTGTGGACAAGGACTTCTCTTATGCTGGCAATTTTTTATTTTTTATATTGGATTAAGATCCCATAAAAATAGTTATTATGTTGTCAATACTTCAATGTAGTTAATAAAATCAGCAATTTTTAAATGCCCTTATTTATAATAAAAAATTAAAAAAAAAAAGATAAAATCACCAGTTCCGTAATAACTATATCAAAAAAACTATTTAGAGTATTTTCTGATCTATTAATAGCGTAAATTTTATACAGACATCGTACAAAAGTAAAACTGTTGGTAATAAAACTTTTAATAGATGAAGTTGATTTTAACCTTTATTGAATAAAAAATATGTTTGAAGTTTTATTTAGTGAGCAACACTGTTTTTAGTGAGGTAGTATATGAATTTTAATGGAGATGGTAGAATTTGTGTCCGTTAGTGGTGGCTTAGCGCATTCGTCTTAAAAACCAAAGGTTCTAAAATTCTAGTACATTGCATAGCATAGCATAGATAGACAAATGATAACCACGTTTCTAGAACAAAATCCTTTAAAATTTTGATTATAGATTTAATAGTTTAGTTTTTTTTCCTTTCTATTATTGTTTCATTATTTTAACCTAAGATTAGGATGAGATATTTGCGTGAAGAGTGTGAAGCACTCGTATCCTAACCAGTCATTTTAGGTCCATTCCCATTCCCACTCATAATTTAATTTCTAGTTTACTCCATTAAGTAGTGCCTCCTCCTCTCACCAAAATTTTGTTTATTAACAATAAAATAATTTACTATAAGTGCTATTTTGACGTGTTTGGCAGGGGAACCAAGGATTATGTTGATTTTAAGTACAAAAGTTAATCTAATTCGACTAATTTAACGCTGAAATTCACTGTAAATTTATAAATATTATTTAAAATGGTGTTGTAGAAGCTTTTCTATTTTCTAAAACACGTTTCTCTCCAATTACAAGCTTGAGAGATAATAAAATCAAACCAATCAAATTTATTTAATTTAAACTGAAATTACTTTTTTAATATTTGTTTTGATTTTTATATTTATTTTTTATTTAATTGAGTTCATCTGATTTTTCAAATATAAATATTTTCTAGAGAAAATACATTAAAATTACAACTACAAATGATAAAATATTGAAATAGAAGGATTTTTTTTATCATTTTGATATGCTCATATTTTGTTGCAAGGGAGTGTAATATTTTGAGTAATAATGACAACAAGTTGGGCTGGACACGTATAATGTTTACCGCAACCTAGTCTACTACGAAAAAATTTACATAATACCCATTTAACCTGTGGGATATCCACAAATATTTAAAAAATATTTTTTAAATTAAATTTAACTAAAATTACAAAAAATATAAAATAATATATAAATTAAATTTAAATTTCATTTAATCAAATATAAATTAAATTTCATTTAACAAATTTTAATTTTAATTTTTTTGGATAACGAATACATATCTAAGAGTACAAATAATATGATACTTGCACCCAACTTTTTTATAAACGTGTTTTAAAATATTCGCTAACTATTATATGTGGATAATAAATATTCACGGTACCAATAATCTATTGTGGAATTTATCCATCAATACAAACAAACATAAATATTTTTATCATCTTTAATTTTGAATATGGTTTGGTTATCCAACTTACCTATTTAGTATGATTTATATTTTAAATTTTATATTTGATATTTTAATTTATTAGACTAGTCGGATTCGACTTAATTTATTAGACTAGTCGGATTCGACTTGCGGTTTAATTCAAACGAAATATTTAAGTTAAAAATTTATATTACTTGTTTTAAAAAAATCTATTTTGACTATTCATGTGTAATTTTGATAATTATTTTTGTGATAAACCAAAATTTTGTACAATTTACCGTAAAATTTTAATAAATAATATTATATTTGAAGTCAATTTTAAAAGTTAAAATATTTACATGAATTTATAAATATGGGTTAAATATGTTTTTGATCCTTTAATTTTTCAGTGAATTTTGGAATTAGTTTATTTAAAAACTTTAAACCAATTTAATCATTCATATCTTAAAATATGTGGATTTAGTCATTTTAATCAAATTTTATTAAATTTATTTAATATTTCATTCGCGTTTTACAATAATATTTGATTTAACATTAAAACAAAAATGTGTCAAATAATATGAACAACTCAAATACAATCTTGAAATGCATATGAAACATCAAATAAATCTAACAAAATTTGATTAAAATGACTAAATTCACCTATTCTGAAAGATGGAGAACTAAATTAGTCCAAAGTTTCAAAGTGAACTAATTTCAAAATTCACTAAAAATTAAAAGACAAAAACATATTTAACTTTAAAACTTTACTTCAGACCGAATCAGATATCTGCAAATTTGTAATCTAGCATCCAAATCCAACTATTATTTATCTCATTTACCAATCCTATGTACCAAATTTTACTCGTTGAAGCTATCCAAATCAACAATGAGTCCAAATTCACATTAAATATATGGTAGTTTGATCCATAAGTTTTATTTTGTGAACCCTGTTTAAGAGTGAACCTCTGTTACTTTGAAGGGCATTGTAATAATTGTAATGGGTAGCTAGACAACAATACTTTTTGTGTTTGACCATCAAATTTAGTACATGATTGTATTATCTCGAAGGACAGTGTCCGATATTATCGGGTGAAATTATGTATAACAAACCAACAAAAATAAAAGAAATTATGGACACAAGGACGAATCTTTTTCCTTCTTCTGGGGACCCACCAAAAGATTATGTTCTATTCCTGTTTCTCTTGGTCGGCGCAGTTTTCTGGTTCAAACAATTTCATTTCAAACACAATTATATTAATTTTTTAATGTTATTTATGTGTTTTGAAAATATACTGATTTTTTTCTAAGTTTTTATTATATTATAAAATATCAAAATGAACTTGACTTGAAGACTAGAGGCACACCGGAAAAATTAAAAGTAGAAAGTCTAAATTCTTACTTTTTGTTTAGTTCATATTTATTCTTTAAAAATATACTTCAATTAATTAAGGATTAACTTTGTTGACTTTTTCTTATTCCTAGTATTAGTTCTCAACTAAAAAATACAAAAAAAAAAAAAATTAAAATTTAATTAATAAAATTAAATGCTATTAATTGACCTTTTTTATCTACTTAAAAATTGGTTAGTCCTACAAAAAGTAGTTATGTGCAATTTGGTTGGGTTTATATGAAAAATGAGGCCCAAAATACGAGATGGCCCACTCTGCACATTTGCTCTTACTTAGAATTATGTTTCGGGGAGTACTAGGCTTTTATTAAGCATCTATATCAAAGCTCACTTTGAAAATAGATATTTACAACAGAAACTTATTAAAGGCTATCGATAGTGGCATTTTGTTTAGTAGAATTTATTAAATTCGGAGCTATTCTTACACATTTTAAGTATATTCAATTATGCTCCAAGCAATAATTTTATAAAATTATAGTTTTAATCCCGTGTAAAATGTTCTTCACTATTCTATTATATTGTATTCCTGTTTATACCGTGGATAACAGTGAACACAGAGAATTTAAAATGATTTATAATTATGTTATTTAGATAAGAAACGTTAAAATAAAATAAATTTCTGAAATCTCATGAAAGAAAATTTGATTATTTAATTAGAGAATATCACAAGTTATCTAATAGATAAAAATTTGAAAATTTTCATATTCTTAAGTTTATATATTTTCTTAATTTAATTTTAGTTTCAGCATCATCAACTTTATTAACTAGAATTTTTTATAGGCAAATATCAACTAGAGTTTTCTTATTGATGTTATTAAAAGTTATTTTTTATTTATATTAATTTTTTTATTTTATTTTATACTATTGTTATTTCCCGTTTGATATTAGTCTATTTACCAATTTCCAACTGCATTTTTAGATTAACGTTTGGACTTTTTACTGTGTTTAACATGTTCTATCAAATTAAATTTGAAAGATCAAAATATATTTGAAAACACTTTTAATCCCCTAACTTAATTATACAAACATTTTTAATCCTAACTTAAATTAGTGGTCTAGTTTTTCATAAGTCAAGGGTTATTAACTATTTAATGAGGTGTTTGTGATTAGTTGAAAAACGAGAATTGTCTTGCAGAGGTGAACGGAATTACACCTTTGAGCACATTATAGTGTCTGAGTGGCCTAGAAATGGGTGTGAAGAGTAGAAAAAATTGCTTACTTATTCTCACCAATTCTCTCCAAACAACAAAGGTGTAGATTAGATTTGCTTTGCTTATTTATTGAACAAAAAGAAGGCACGATTAACACGAATTATGAAAGAAGAAAATGAAGTGTGAAGTGATTAGATAGAAGAAGCAAACGACCAGAGCACATAGTTGAAGAGGAATTGACATGATCATCATAATCATCATATGCTGATGTAATGTTTTGTTCACACTGCTGGTCCAACATTCTTGAACATTTGGTTCACTTCGATTCCCAATTAGCTACAGCCATTCCCTTCAAAGGCATAAGTTCCTTCTGTACAAATGTTTGTCCCTACCATCAATACACAATTTTAATTCAAGACTTAACTTGTTCATGCTATTTGCTGTTCTATACTGTCATGAAAATATATGTATATTTTTGTTATACTATCGAAAAATATTAGTTATTAGTATTTTATTAGTAAAGAAGTTAAATCCACAACCTCTCTTACCATTCTTTTCAACTTTTAACACTAAACTACCTGTTGAAAATAGTTCAAGTGTAAGTCAAAGTTTTATATTGGATAGAATAAACAAAGTTAAACATTATATAAGAATAAACACTCATAACATCATCATTACCTTAAGATTTTGGGATAAAAGTGATGTCAAATACCTTATATGTGTAAGACTAATGT
>Ga0214544_1003140_pt1 | contig 34499 bp, 22 predicted proteins | sample CNSS3metaG_FD_160074 | JGI IMG/M metagenome (GOLD analysis project Ga0214544, IMG submission 160074) | Root nodule microbial communities from cowpea collected in UCLA plant growth center, Los Angeles, California, USA - CNSS3 | ecosystem: Host-associated > Plants > Roots > Nodule | place: USA...
CCAAAGTTCAATTTTAATTATTTATGCAAAGTTTAATTTCATACATTAAAACTCAAAATATGGATTTATTCGTTAGTTTAAATTAGTCACTAATTTCGCAAATATTTAGTATACACGAGTCTCTTGGAAAACGATATCCCGGTCTTACCGGTTACTACTTGCGCGACTTGGTACACTTGCCAAAGTCTTAACACTAGACTCATCCAGATACATATAACCTGGTCGGATTCAACGGATGCTTGTACTTGTGGTGGATACCTCTGCTCACCCCCGAGCTGCTTACCCCCGAGCTATGTGTTACAAGTGTTATAATGAATCAATTTTCCCTCACCACAAGGTTAGCCCTTAATGAATTTCGGGCCTCCTGCTACTCTCAGCACAGGAGTCCATTCGCTCTAGGTGAGACTAACTGACTTCTTAGAGTGTTAGGATGCAACCTTACCTTGTTATACAGATGAGGCACCACCATGGACACCTACTAACAAAGGCCATGGGATTATGTCCCGACCACTGAAGCACGACCCTGGGAATCTCACCTAGAGATCCCAAGGACTTATGCACTGACACGGACCAAACATTCTTAATCAATCAAACAGATTCGACATGCATACACACAATATATATATATATATATACACACACAGATACATCTCATACAATTTCTCATTATTCACATCTTTCATATTCCCAACCAAACCATGCCAACTCGTTATTCTCGAACCCAGAATATGGAGCTCTTGTCTCATACCATTACCATGCCACATTGATACCAACCTTTCATATCTCATGTTGAACTCATACCAAACTCATCATTTCAATTTCATGAATCATCTCATACAATCGTCATGCTCACATCATGTTAAAACCCACAATCACAACTCACACACCACCTCATTCACAAAGGCCATCCAGTTCATAAACTTAAAAGAATACTCATGCAAGCATGTTGTCCACTTTTGAAATCAAAGAAAATATCAATTCCAACCACCTTCTTGCCCAGCATCTCGCTCAGGCAGAAGGGTCTCGCCCAGGCGAGGAGGACCCTCGCTCAGGCGAGCTCCCTTTGCCTAGGCGAGAGCTCGACCTCTAGAATTAGAACCCTGCGCGCGTTCTCGCTTAGGCGAGACCCTCCTCGCCTAAGCGAGATGTTCGCTCGCCCAAAAAGTGCAGTGGGTCGCCTGAGCGACCCTTCGTGGAGAAATACACAAGTGAGTCCCTGTTAATCTCGCCTAGGCGAGGCAGGCTCGCTTAGACGAGTTTAACAGACTTCACCACTGTTCCTCCCTGCCATCAACATAGTTCATGCCCAAACAACAACACAAATCATGCCATACACTCACAGCCACATATAATCACGAAAATCATAGAACACCATCAAAACTACCATCATTGCACCAAACAATAGGGTTCTAGCTTCCCTTACCTGGAAATAAGCTAGCAAGACAACCCTACACGCCGTCGACACAGAAGGTAAGAGCACAACAGCTCGAGGAAGGAGAACAGCCGTTGGAAGGAAACCAAGAAAATATAGCTTAAAGGGTTATCAAAAAGAGTCTCACGGAAACGCCACAGAAGAGTTAGTGGAAACTACAACGAACTCGAAAATAACTTACATGGAGTGGAGAAGTTGAAGTTGAAGTTCGCTCGGAGAGGGTGACGACTAACCCTAGTAGAGCTCTGAAATAGAAGGGGCAGTGTTTAGGTACGAATTTGTAAAAGTGAGGCTGATAAGGGAACCCTAGCAACTTTAGAGCTTTTGCACCTTATGGGCCATCCCTTAGGCCCAAAAGATTAAGGCCAACCCTTACACATTAGGGCAGAAAAGAGAAATTGATTTTAATGGGCCTTACATTCTCCCTAACACGAAAATTTTCGACCTCAAAAATAAAGACTCACCAGACAAACAGATGTGGAAGTGATTTTCTCATGTCCTCCTCTAACTCCCAAGTCGAGTCACCTGTCCTCCGATCCCATATAACTTTAACAAGACTGACCGTTTTCCCTCGGCGTTCTTCAACCTTGCTTTCCTCCAAAGCGATGGGGGGTACTTCCACGGTGAGGTCTTCCCTGATTTGTATATCTTCAGCTTCTAACACATGAGTTGGGTCAAACACATACTTCCTCAGTTGTGAGACGTGGAACACTGGGTGAAGGTTCACCAACTGCGGGGGTAAGGCTATCTCGTAAGCCACCAGCCTAATCCTCTTTGTGATCTGATAGGGGCCAAGGAACTTGGGCGAAAGCTTCCTTGAGCGGAGAACCCTTCCCATGCCCGTGGTTCGGGTCACTCTCAGGAATACATGATCACCAGTTGCGAACTTCAGGGGTCTCCTCCTACGGTCTGCATAGGCCTTCTACCTACTCTTAGAAGCTTGCATCCTGTTCTTCACCATTCTCACTTTCTCGGTGGTCTGCTCTAACAATTTCGGTCCGACAAGCACTGCTTCTCTATCCTGATACCAACAGAGCGGAGTCCTACACCTCATGCCATAAAGAGCCTCATATGGCGCCATGTCGATGCTCGCATGAAAGCTATTGTTGTAGGTAAACTCAATCAAAGGTAATACCTCATCCCAAGCACCCAGATGATCCAATATGCAAGTCTGCAGTAAGTCCTCAAGTGACTGAATGGTCCTCTCTGATTGGCCATCAGTCTGGGGATGGTAGGCTGAGCTCATAGTCAACTTGGTCCCCAAAGCCTCCTGTAAGGTTTGCCAGAATCGGGATGTAAACCGTGGGTCTCTATCGGAAACTATGCTCGAAGGTACTCTGTGCAATCTCACGATCTCCTTTACGTACAATTGGGCCAACTTGGCCATGGACATCCTCAAGTTCATTGCCAAGAAGTGGGCACTCTTGGTTAATCGATCCACTATCACCCAGATGGTGTCATGCCCTCTAAAGGTCCGTGGCAAATGGGTCACAAAGTCCATCGAGATGCTGTCCCATTTCCACACTGGTATCTCCAAAGGCTGTAGAATCCCATCGGGCCTCTGATGCTCCACCTTCGCCTTCTAGCACGTCAAACATGCTGACACGAACTGAGCCACATCTTTCTTCATCCCTTGCCACCAGAAGGTTTCCTTGAGATCCTGGTACATCTTAGTCATGTCAGGGTGCAGACTAAGACGACTCTTATGTCCTTCCTCAAGAATTAACCGTTTTACCTTCGCATCATCAGGTATACATACTCTGCCCCGAAACCTCAGTATGCCATCATCACTCAAAGCAAAGTCTCTGGCTTCCTCTGATCCAAGCTGTTCTCTGACTCTGTTCAGACTAGCATCCAACAACTGCCTTTCTCTGATCGAGTCCAAGAAGTCACTAGATATAGTAAGGGTACTACACCTAATGAACTCGGACCCCAGCTCCACCTGTATCCTCATGTCCCTGAACTTCTCCAGCAATTCTACCTCTTTTATCATGATCTTTCAGGAACTCCATCCACCTCCTATGCCTCATGTTCATCTCCTTCTGATCAAACAAGTACTTGAGGCTCTTATGATCGTTGAACACACGAAACTGAGCACCATAAAGATAGTGCCTTCAGATCTTCAAGGCAAATACTATTGCTGCCAGCTCTAGGTCATGAGTTACGCTCATGCACCTTAAGCTGTCGTGAAGCATACGCCACTGCCTTCTTTTCTTGCATCAAGACACAACCAAGCCCAAGATGAGACGCGTCACAGTAGACTTCAAACGGTTTCCCCACGTCTGGAATTACCAATATAGGAGCACTCGTCAACCTTCTCTTTAGTTCCTGAAAGCTCTCCTCACACTTGTCCGTCCAAGTGAAAGGTTGGTCCTTCCGGGTAAGCAAGGTCAGAAGCGCCACTATCTTGGAGAATCCCTCTATGAACCTCCTATAGTAGCCCGCTAACCCCACAAAGCTCCTGATCTCTGTGGCCGACTTAGGACTCTCCTACTTTACCACTGCCTCGACCTTTGATGGGTCTACTGCAATCCCCTGGACGGATATCACATGTCCCAAAAATTGAACTTCATCCATCCAGAACTCGCACTTGGACAACTTGGTGTACAATTGTTTCTCTCTCAAAACACCAAGCACCAACCTTAGGTGTTCCGCATGCTCCTCTTGAGTCCTGGAATAGATAAGGATGTCGTCTATGAAGACTACGACAAACTTATCTAGGAAAGGCCGGAAGATCCTGTTCATGTAATCCATGAACACCGCCGGAGCGTTGGTCACACCAAAAGGCATAACCACATACTCGTAATGGCCATACCTGGACCTGAAGGCCGTCTTTTGTACATCATCAGCCTTTACCAAAATCTGGTGGTAACCCGATCGTAGATCTATCTTCGAGAACACTGACGACCCATGCAACTGATCCATCAAGTCATCAATCCTCGAAAGCGAATACTTGTTCTTGATCGTCATCTTGTTTAATTGCCTATAGTCCACACACAAACGTGAACTCCCATCTTTCTTCTTCACCAATAACACTGGCGCTCCCCAAGGCGAAGTGCTGGGTCGGATGAACTGTTTCTCTATCAGCTCTTCTATCCGTTTCTTAAGTTCCACTAATTCTGCCAAAGCCATACGATATGGAGCCATCGAGACCGGGCCTGTCCCTGGTACCAGATCAATAGAGAACTCCACCTCTCTACTGGAAGGTAACCCAGGTACTTCGTCCAGAAACATGTCCTCAAACTCATGTACTACCGGTATAACTGATGTTCCTTCTCTCTCCCACCTCCATACGGGCGAAGATTATGAAGCATTGCGCACCACTCTGGATCTCCTTTAGCACTCCCTGAGGAGACACCAATTCAAGCTTCTCTGAGTCAGGAAACAACAACCTCTTATCCCGGCAATCTATAAGGATGCGGTTGGTAGAGAGCCAATCCATCCCTAAGATCACTTATAAGTCTTGCAGTGGCAGGCAAATTAGATTTACCTTGTACTTGCGTCCCTCTACCTCCACTGGACACTTAGCACACAAAGACGACGTCGTGACCAATCTCGACACCGGAGTAGACACTGCAAGCTCGCACTATAGCTCGCATACTGGCAGACTCAGACGTTTCACACAACTATCTGACACAAAGGAGTGTGTCGCTCCAGAATCATACAATACACATCAAGACACACCAGCTATCAAGCAGCAACCCATAACCAAGTTACATGAACCAGTCGCCTCTACTCCTATCATAGCATATACCTTGCTTGTTGCCTGAGGCCTGTTGCCTCTGTCCCTCCGCTGGTGCTGGTGAGGAGTCTGAGCTGGAGGACGTGTTGTTGTCCTAGCAAGGTTGGGACAGTCCTTCCTAAAGTGGCATTCCTTGCCACAGTTGTTACATCTGCGGTAATCCTCCATGCGCGGGCAAGCACTCCTCAAGTGAGGGCCTCCGCATATATAGCACTAAACTCGACCCTGTAGGGGAGGAGGACCCCTAAACCCCTGATGCTGATGGTGAGGTCTGTCGTATGGTCTCCTCCGCTCGTCATGTCTGGGTTTGGACCCAGATGGTCCACCAATCCTTTGAGGCTGTTGAGGCTGCTGACCCTCTACCTCATTCTTCATCTTCTCTATTACTTTGGCCTTCTCTACCAGAGCAGCAAAATCCTTGATGAACAAGGGTGCCACCATCAAGCGAATATCTCCCCTGAGGTCGTTCTCAAATTTTTGGCATCTCCACTCCTCGTCGAGCGGCAAGGTATAGAAGCGGTTGAGGTGCTTGAACTTCTCAGCATAGTCAGCCACTGACTTCCCTCCCTGTGTGAGCTGGAGGAATTCCACCTCCTTGGCATATCTGACGCTGTCGGGGAAATACTCAGAGAGGAACTTTCCTCGGAAGGCCTCCCAAGTCACGGGTTCTCCTCTCTCCTCCATGATGGACTTCATGCTCATCCACCAATGTTCAGCTTCCCCGGTCAACATATAGACGGTGAAAGCCAACCTGTTATCTATTGGGCACATCTTCGCATCGAAGATTCTCTCCAGGTCCTTCAGCCACTGATCGACTGCATTTGGGCTAGTCTTCCCGTTGAACTTCACGGGATGGTGTTTCAGGAAGTCTTCCAGACTCCACTCTCTGACTAACGATCGTGGCTCTGGGCCAAACACAGGGGCAGCCGCCCTGTTCTCCTCCAACTGGTGAAGGGCCTCCATATGCTGCCGATAGGCATCCTCAACAGCTGTCCTAGTAGCCTCCATCTGCTGCATCACAAGTTGTTGCTGCTCCAACGACGCTGCCTGTCGCTGCATGGATGCTTCGTGCTGCTGCATCATAGCGGTGCTTTGCTGTGTCATGGCAGCCACCATCGCCTCTATTGCCCTGGCGATATCGGGCACGTCAGCTTGAGACGATTGTGAAGTCCTACGAGGAGGTGCCATAGTTCACTGGCACACAGAAAATCACTTGGTTAGGCTCGATAAATGCAAGAATTTAACTAAGAACACTCAAAAGACACAGGGAAAGCTAAGCGAACATCCAAGTCCACAAACCTAAGGAATGACCGCTCTGATACCATAAATGTAACACTCAATTTAATTAATAACGTAATTAAATAAGCGTCAAACTGGAATAATACCGTAGCGCAGCCATGGAGTCTAAACCCACTCCTTACAACGTAAGGCACACCACGGTGCTATAGGATAAACCAGATATAATGTTAAAAGGGAACGAAGAGATAACAAGTCAAATAAAATACATGGGTCGTGGCCCTAAGAGAAGCCCAACAAAAGAAATAAAACATCAGCTTCAGCCCAGATGGGCTATGCAACGGAGTCACCATTCCCCTATTGACCACGAGAACCTCTCGCTTCTGCTCACATCAATAATTTGATGATCATCGCAAAAGATAAGAACCACACACAAAAAATCAAACAAGCAAAGGGTAAGCTAGAGCCAAAAATCATCTCATCAATTAAATCAGATTCATATTCACAGTCCATCATACATACATCACACAAGCATGTCACGACTCCCCAAGCAATACACTACGACTCGACTAGACTCATCCGGATACATATAACCTGGTCGGATTCAGCAGATGCTTGCACTTGTGGTGGATACCTCTGCTCACCCCCGAGCTGCTAACCCCCGAGCTATGTGTTACAAGTGTTATAATGAATCAATTTTCCCTCACCACAAGGTTAGCCCTTAATGAATTTCGGGCCTCCTGCTACTCTCACCACAAGAGTCAGTCCGTTCTAGGTGAGACTAACTGACTCCTTAGAGTGTCAGGATACAACCTTACCTTGAATCCTTACCTTGTTATACAGATGGGGCACCACCATGAACACCCACTAACAGGGGCCATGGGATTACGTCCCGACCACTGAAGCACGACCTGGGAATCTCACCTAGAGATCCTAAGGACTTACGCACTGACACGGACCAAACTTTCTTAATCAATCAAACATATTTGGCATGCATACACAATATATATATATATATATATATATATATATATATACACACACACACATATATACATCTCATACAATTTCTCATTATTCACATCTTTCATATTCCCAACCAAACCATGCCAACTCATTATTCTCGAACCCAGAATATGGAGCTCTGTCTCATACCATTACCATGCCACATTGATACCACCCTTTCATATCTCATGTTGAACTCATACCAAACTCATCATTTCAATTTCATGAATCATCTCATACAATCGTCATGCTCACATCATGTTAAAACCCACAATCACAACTCATACACCACCTCATTCACAAAGGCCATCCAGTTCATAAACTTAAAAGAATACCCATACAAGCATGTTGTTCACTTTTGAAATCAAAGAAAATATCATTTTCAACCACCTTCTCGCCTAACATCTCGCTCAGGCAGAAGGGTTTCGCCCAGGCGAGGAGGACCCTCGCTCAGGCGAGCTCTCTTCGCCTAGGCGAGAGCTCGACCTCGACCTCCAGAATTAGAACCCTGCGCGCGTCACCTAAGCGAGATGTTCGCTCGCCCAAAAAGTGCAGTGGGTCGCCTGGGTGACCCTTCGTGGAGAAATACACAGGCGAGTCCCTGTTAATCTCGCCTAGGCGAGGCAGGCTCGCTTAGGCGAGTTTAACAGACTTCGCCACTGTTCCTCACTGCCATCAACACAGTTCATGCCCAAACAACAACACAAATCATGCCATACACTCACAGCCACATATAATCACGAAAATCACAGAACACCATCAAAACTACCATCATTGCACTAGACAATAGGGTTCTAGCTTCCCTTACCTGGAAATAAGCTAGCAAGACAGCCCTACACACCCTCGACACAGAAGGTAAGAGCACAACAGCTCGAGGAAGGAGAACAACGGCTGGAAGGAAACCAAGAAAATATAGCTTAAGGGGTTATCAAAAAGAGTCCCACGAAAACGCCACAGAAGAGTTAGTGGAAACTACAACGAGCTCGGAAATAACTTACATGGAGTGGAGAAGTTGAAGTTCGCTCGGAGAGGGTGACGGCTAACCCTAGCAGAGCTCTGAAACAGAATGGGCAGTGTTTAGGTATGAATTTGTAAAAGTGACGCTGATAAGGGAACCCTAGCAGCTTTAGGGCTTTTGCACCCTATGGGCCAGCCCTTAGGCCCAAAAGATTAAGGCCAACCCTTACACATTAGGGCAGAAAAGAGAAACTGATTTTAATGGGCCTTACATTTTTTAAATATGTTTTTTTCCTTAATTAGGTTAATTTTATAATTAGTTCATTTGGAAATTTTGGACAAATTTAGTTCTTCGTCTTTGGAAATGCGTGGATTTAGTCATTTTAATAAGATTTTGTGAAGTTTATTTGACCTCTCAAGTGCGTTTCATAATAATATTTGATTTAACATTAAAGCGAAAATATGTCAAACAGTATAAATAACTCAAAAACAATTCTGAAATGCGTACAAAACATCAAATAAACCCAACAAAATTTGATTAAAAGAATTAAATCTACATATTTTAAAATATGAATGACTAAATTGACAAAAAAAATTTAAAATAGACTAATTCCAAAATTTAATGAAAGTTACGGGACAAAAACATATTTAACATTTTTTTTAACTTACTCAAGAGCTAACTAAGGTTTCCCATTCTTATCATACGTAATAACTATTGAGGTCTCAAAGTAGGGTCAACCCTTTGTTCCACCAAGCATGTCCCTATTCTATTATAAACTATGTTTGTAATTCAAACTGAAATTTGTTTTTAAAAATATAAATGAAGATAATCTTCACTTCTTAAACTAACTTGTTGGGTTGAATTAAATTCCCAGAAAAGAAAAAAAAATGTTATTTCTCTTTTGTGAAATTAGGACACTTGTTATCAAGTTGTGTTTAAATCGATTTTTTTTTCATGTGGAAAATTAACATTTTCTTTTGACATTGAATATCATTTCTTTACACTCAGTCATCAACCTCTACGCAATGACTACCTCGGTCAAATTGTCAAAAAGCTTGTTGTTCTTTAGAAAAAATACATCTTATTACTTTTTCCCATTCTCAGAAAATAATTATTTTTATAAAAAAGCTTTTTACTCTTTAGAAAAAAATAGATCTTACTTTTTGTCATTCTTAGAAAATAATTATTTTGACGAGACTCGTTCCAAGCCTTAAACTTTGCATGGCTTAGTTTAGAGTGTGAAAGGCTCCACCACCTTTTTCATCACAGTGATTTCAAGACGATTCAATTATGGTGGCTGATATACGTCTCTGTCAATTATGGCATACACATATCAGAACGGAAAAATATTGTTTGACACTCGACGACCATTTGACAATTTTTCTTATCAGAATTTATAACTCCTTGCAATTTTTCTTACTTTATAAATTGGTATCATATTCAAATCATAGTGGTTGCAAATTCACACTTTCATATTTACATCATAGTGTAACTTCAAGATCAAAATGGATTTATAAACACTTACTCATTAATCAAAACTACAGTGTTCAACCAGAGAAATAAAAACTCTTTCTCAAAACTGGAGAAAATATCAAGAACCAGGAAAGTGAAATGTGCGAAAGAGATTAATCAAGAACCGTTTTGGAGTCTTTCAACGACTTGACTCATGCTAGGTCTCACATCTTTGTCTTCCTCAACACATTCCAAAGCCACTGTTGCCAAAATCTCCATCCGCTTCAAGTTGTAATCTGATCCTAAAGTGGGGTCAACAATTTGTTCCACCCAACATGTTCCTTCTGGTGCTTTCTTTCTTTTCTCCCTCACCCATGTTGCCAACCTCTCATTTTGCGACTCTTGCCCTAGTTCTGTGACTTGAACACCGATCATTGGACTCCTCCCAGTTATCATCTCCAACACAACAATTCCATAGCTGTAAACATCCACCTTGGAAGTGATTTGCAAGTTGAAAACCCATTCTGGTGCCATGTAACCCCTTGTGCCTCTTATTCTGGAAAAGCTTGAGTTGTTGAGGTTGTTTCTGTTCAAGGGCTTGGACAAGCCAAAATCAGCCACCTTGGGTTGGTAATCGGAGTCAAGAAGAATGTTTTGAGGCTTGATATCACAGTGCAGGATCCACTCCAAACACTCTTCATGTAAATAGGCCAAACCCTTTGCCATTCCCATTGCAATGTTGTACCTCTTCCTCCAATCAAGTGAATTCGATGGAAGATTATTAGCCAAAGACCCGTTTTCCATGTACTCATAAACCAGAATCCTGTGTTTTCCTTCCACACAATACCCCCACATGCCGATTAAGTTCATGTGATTCAGCCTCCCAATGATGCTCATCTCAGTCAGAAACTCACTCTCTCCTTGCTCCGCAAACTCATGCAGCTTTTTTATCGCTGCAACTCTGTTATCTGATAACACACCCTTGTACACTGTCCCTCCCGCACCCCTTCCAATCTCTTCGCTGAAACCCTTTGTGGCTTGTTTCAGTTCAGAGTACGTGTACCTTCTGAACCCTGTGGCTGCAGCAAGAACATACCCTTGTTGGTCTGCACTCACCAAATGGTTGCTACTCCTGAACAAGAAACACCACACCAGAAAGATGCACACCGCCTCAAACCCTCCTAACCCAACTGCAAACCAAAGCACGAACTTCACAGACCCGTTTTCCTTGCCTTTCACATACGGTCTTTCGAGTAGTTTTTCTGCATTTCTCGGACAAGCCAAGCCATTGTTGTTTTGCAGGTGGTTTTCTTGAGCGGTTTCTTTTGGCAGACGCACGAAAAATTGTCCTGGGAAACCGGGTGAATGGTGTCCATTTAGCAACTGCGTCTTTGGGTAGCACCAAAAGTGGCCATTTTCTACAGCAAAGCTGTACTGAAAACCCATGCACTCACACACTTCCAAGCACAGTTTCTCACATTGTTTATATGTGTAGTTTTCAAAGGAAGTTCCATAGTCATATCCATAAAAATCCACTTCGTAGAGAGGTACAGCGCGATATTCTGTCTTGTTATCACAGGTAAGTTGGAAATTTGGTTTGCAACCCAAAGACCAATCTTGGCTATCGACCCAGCTATACCCTTCAAGACAATCACACTTTCTACCAATTGCTTTGTCATGACTGCATATACTGTTCGGACCACAAATCCCATGAATGAAACAAGGTTGTGACTTGAATTGCCCTGCCATGGACCAATCTTGTTGACCATTTTCTCTGCTGTAGATACGAACATTGCCATCATAGTCAAGGGTCAACCTTCGTTGAAGGAGTAACCCATGATCGATTGTGGTGAGACTGAATTTATCAGAAACACTGAATTGGCCCAAGTCATTTAGAACTGCAACTCTGCTACTGTTGTACGAGGTTCTTCCGTTACCGAACCCAACGTTGTTGCTAACCAGCCAAGGATCCGGCCAGTAAACGCTTGAAACTTCACGACCCTCGTACAGAAGACGGAAAACGTTGTCGTTGTCGAAGAAGAGCTTGTAGAACCCAGAGGAATAGTTGCCCTCACTTCTCGCCGAAACAAGCTTCGTGAACCTGCGTGAATCAAATCGGTTTTTTAAATCACCCAAAAGCAATTTAGCGTGTAATTTCACTAAAACGAAAGAGAAAGTGTGAAAAAAAATGGTGATATTATATATACCTGGTGAGAAGCTGGCCTGGGAGGAGTGTATCGGTGGGAAAATCAAAGCTTTGCCACAAAACAGAGCTTCTATTGGTCTGTTCCCGGAGCACGAGGTTCCCGGTGTCGTGCAAATGCAACTCCAACGGCTTCTCCGACAGAGTCTTGGTGTCCCAAACGTCGAACTGTCCGGCGTCGGACAACACGAGGTTGCCGTTCTTGAGGAGGGAGAGCGAGGAGCGTTTCCCGTTCACCGGAATGTCGCGGTTGGCCATCCACACCACGTGCTTCTCCGCCTGCGAGAACCACACGCCGAAGCAGTACGCGTTCTCCCCCACGCGCCTGAACCCCGCCGTGAACGTCCCCTTCGGCGACGAAACTATCACGTCTTCGTCGGGTCTCTCCACGGAGAGGGGGAGCGCCGCCGAAGAATGGAAGTACAAGAAAAGGAGGAGGATGGCCATGAAGGTTGTTGAAGAAGAAGCCATGAAAACGTCGTTGGAGATTTCGGCAAAGTGATTCGATGAATTTGTAGTAGCCATGCTGATATATATTATATAGTGAAAATAGCAACTGGGTGTGGGAAAAGAAAAAGAAAGTTCGTACCTTGCATGTAGACAAGACACATGTGGGTGATTATTACGACCTTCGTTGGTTCTTTCGTTCTTCTTTTTTCTCGATTCACATTCATATTTCTTGTTTATACAAATCTAAAAAAATGATATTTTATTGTTTGATCGATAAAAGAGATAACTTTGGAATGAAAAAAAGAAATGGATGCCGTGTACGACAGCATGTGAAATTTGAAGAATGCAGACTTTCCAATTATAGAAAAAGATAAAGAAAGTAAAGTAAAGAAGTACTGCATAGACTGTAATATTTTATATACGATCCACTTGAAATAAGAAAGTTTGTATAACCACGAAGTCAAACATTACGTATTCCTTTGCATCTGGAATTTTACCTTTGGTGTGGAATGGAAGGAGAGCCATGGATGAACTCACTCTTTCATGCTTCTGTTTCAACTCTGAAGAAAGATAAAGAAAGACAACCAAGGACCTTGTTTGTTTAGAGACATTGTTATGTTGTTCGTAAGAATCTTGTGTTCAATAAACTATATCATACTATGAATCTTATTCACTTTACTCGTGTTCAATGAAGTGATGTTCTTTCTGGTTTAACTCAGATATTTTGCGCTTGTCTTCTTAGTTTCTGAAGGTTCATAAAGAAAGAGCAAGAGAACAAAAAGTTGATCCTTTGTTGGACTTCTTTTTTAGTTTTCTTCTTATTCTGAGTTCCTATAATTAGTTAAGTCTGGTGCTTGTTTAAAGATATTGTTGTGATTGGAGTATGTTATTCTTAAGATTTAAGCATAAAAGAAAATTCAACCCAAAAGACTAGTGAGAGAATAAGTAAGTTCAAGTATCATATCAACATAACTTTTGTTTTTAAATTAAAAAGTCGTCCCTTCCATAAATACATATTGATATTTCATTTCATTTTCTTTATTTTGAAATTTAAGAAATAAGTGAGGATTTATTAAAAATAATATGCTTTCTCTTAATTTCTTTTTTCGTCATCTAAACCAACTCCCAAATATGTTATTTATGGAATTTTGGAAGCTCCTTGTAATCATTATATGGTGGATTCTGCTGAGAGAATAAGTAAAAGATTGAAAAATTCAATGAACCAAAGTTCAAACAAGACAAGAAATCCACTGCTAAGTTTCTCTGGCCTTTGATTCTCATAAAGACTAATTTGATGCTATTTGATCCTCACAAATGAACAAAACAGAGTATTATCCTTCTCCATGCCATCAATATATTCACAACATTGTGATTGCAAGGTTTGATTTCATGAATAAAACACCTAAACTGCAACTTCTATAAGATCATAACTTAAGATTCTCATTTGATGCTTGCATAGCCACAGTAAAATCACAGGGTCAAAGAATTACAATTTCATTATTAACAAAATGGCAACATTGAGCACAAGAAGAGCCATATGTTTTAGCACACAATCAATGAATGCTACAAGCTTGATTATGGCCACAGTTTAACAGTAACCTTATGGACTATAGATAACAATAGGGCTCCTAACAATGTAACGTGTGCTTCTCCAAATAAGGGAACCTGACACAATTTTCATGCTTGCCATAGATTTTGCTTTCACCACTACCTTGAAGCTTTTCTTCTGCAGAGTATGAGAGAAATTGAGGCTTGTAGGTTTCACTGTGATTTCCACTCCTTTGGGAGATTTGATGGTGGCATTGAAGATGGTTGGAGCAGGACCAACATTGGTAACTCTTCTCCTGAAAACTCCTACTGTTGTGCCTGAGTTGTTTTCCACACTTAGTTGCATGGTGGGATAGTTGAGAGCATCATGGCCAAGTCCTGGAAGCAAAGAGGTGCAGTTCACAGGAGAGCCTACTAACACTGATAGAGTGGAACTATTATAGCCCTCATGGCATAAGAACTGGATATATGCAAAGTCATCCATGTCATACACCAAACCAGGGTTCACTGCTCTTGTAGGGTTCACTTGACCAGCACCATAGGCAAATTCTGCCTCCTCGTTAACTCTCTGGCTCATAGGTTTAGCTTAACAAAGAAGTACACATAGACAAGTCACAACTCAAGCCATCTTAAAACATACTGTCTAATTCCTGCTGCTAGTGTCTAAGTCGATCACCAAGACGAATCAATGACTCTCATTCCACATATTGTGTTTTGTTGTTGTTATCATAATGGTCTAAGTTGATCACCAACACAAAGCATTCACTCTCATTCCACTTATGTGTGTGTGTGAAATTAAATTCAGTCTGATCCACGTAAGGGATTGATAAAACTTTTAATCCAAAACCTTAAAACATTGAGTTTATAAATCTTTTTTCTTGCGTGGGGTTTAATTTTGTTATTTCTATCCGATATAGGACTTAGACTCACACTCAAGATTATTCCCAATAGATGAAACAAAACAACCAGCAAAAGTGGAATTTGGTTTTGACTCTCACCTGTGGTAATAATGGCTGATCTGATTGCAGCAGGAGACCAATCTGGGTGAAATGATTTCACATATGCTGCTACACCAGAAACATGAGGGCATGACATAGAAGTTCCAGACATAAGTGTAAATTCTGAAAATTGAGTATCTCCTTTCTCTCCAGTAATTGACTTCATAGGTGTATAAGATGCCAAGATGTTAAGGCCAGGAGCTGTAATATCAGGCTGCAGCAAATAGATTATAAAACTTGCTCAGTTCCTCAAATAGTAGCTAAATGCTCAATATACAAACAGATAACATTATGATTGCAGCCTCTGGTACCTTTAGAATATGTTTAGATGCTGGATTTGGACCCCTAGATGAAAATGAAGCAGTAAATGGAGCTGGAATCTTTACTTCATGTGTCTTATGTATTACTGCAGATGGTGATCTTTGTTTAACAAGAAATTAAAATAAGTCATCTAGAGATAATTCAGTAGAAGAGTGTTGTAACAAAGACTCATTTATGATAAGCTTGTTAAGGGAAAACAAATATGGATAGAGAAATCAAGAGAATCTTATGATACCTTGTGGAGTGTGTATAATTCATAATAATTTGACCTATGCTACTATTCACTATGGTAGCTGGAGCCATGAATATTTGGGCAATATCAAACACTTGGTCACTTTCCATTATAGTACCAATGCCACCAATTCCTTTCACAACAGATTCACTGCCCCAGCCACTTAAACTACAGTATACAAGTTTTCCTTTCACCTTATTTGGATCCAAGGAGCCTTCAAAGCAGAACCTGTCAATGCATTGAATTGTTCTTTGTTCATATGGAAAACATAACTATGTGCTCTCAAAGAATCAAAAAAGAATACCTAGCATTTTCCTTGCTTCCAGAGTTTCTGGCTGCATCAGTCCCATTGACAAGGGGATACTGTTTTTGTTTTGGATTGAAGGTGGTCAGCCCTCCCCCCTGCATTTTCACACAGTTGGATGTATAGGAATGTAGAGTGGATTTTAGTAACCATAAGGGTGGTTATATGATTTTCTTTAGGATTAAATATGTTTTTAGTCCCTAAATTTGGACGCAAAATTAAAATTTATTCTTGTTCCAAACTTTGATACATTTTGCTTATCAAACTTTAAATGTAAATGGATATAGTCTTTTTAACTCAATAACATTAATTTTTTGTTACGTGTTAATCAGTGTTCTAAGTTGACTAAGTTGACATTTAAGCTTAAACTTATCAAATGGTGTAAATAACTTGTAAGGTGAGATTTTGTATCCACATATATACTTATATTTAGTTGATATGGGACTTTTAACAACGTGAACTTAAAATTGATTAATTGTGAACACTAGTGTTTTCATCTTAAAATATGGTAAAGTTGCTGTAGTTATGCAGAACATATGTGAGTACCAAAGTAAGAACTTACTACAGAGAAATTCTTTCCATTCCCCAACTGAATGGTGCTCCTGAAATCCCTATCAATGCCACTAGCGGCCACTGTTACAATCCATGGTGCAGTATTTGCAACAGTTGCCATGAATGGTCCATCATTTCCACCTGAGGCCACAGTGATTATGCCTTTTCTCATGGCATGAAATGATCCAATTCCTATAGAGTCCTGCACATAGTTTGGATTCCCTCCACCAATGGAAATGGATATGACATCAACACCATCATGTATAGCAGCTTCAAATGCTGCAAGTATGTCCATGTCTGCACAATCATCACTTGCCCAGCAGACTTTGTAAACTGCCAACCTTGCTGATGGCACAGCACCACGAGCCATGCCTTTGGCTATGCCAAAGAGACTTGCATCTGGGACAACAGTTCCTGCTGCTGTTGATGCAGTATGAGTTCCATGACCAACCACATCTATGGGGGCTAATATGTCAGATGGATCAGGCTTTCCACTAATCTTGAAGTATCTGGCTCCTATGAGCTTGCTTCAAGACATTTAGGAGAAAATGTTGTCACAGAATAGTAGTATTTAATTCAACTATTAAATGATTAATATTAGTAATTATTTTTTAGGATTAAATATGTTTTTTATTCCTGAATTTTGACATAAAATTGGAATTCGTTCATATCTGAAACTTTGATACATGTTGATCTTTTTGACGCGTTAGATGCGTTTTCCAGCTAACATTAATATTTTAATCGCGTTCCCAACTGACATTGAACGAATAACGTGTCAAACGGTTTCAAATGCTAGCATGGAATGCAACTTGAACGCCAACAAAATTTAACATAATTTGGTTAAAAAGATTATATCTACTCATTTTTAAAGTTTGGGGACAAAAATATATCAAAGTTTCAAGGATCTAGAATTCCAATTTCATGTTAAATTCAGGACTAAAAACACATTTAACCCTATTTTTAATCTTTTCCTCTACCCACTTATATCAATAGTTTGAAGTAAATTACTTTCAGTTAAGTACATGAAAAATTTAACTAAAACATGATCACAGATTAAAAAAAACAGTGACAAAATGTACAGGAGAATAGGGATGTTACTTATTGCAGCCTGAAAAATTTGCATGTTTATCACAAGTTCCTTTCCATTTAGCAGGTGGAGGACCAAATCCATCGTCCTTGAAGCTTTGAAGCTGAGGAGTGACCCCTATGTGGAGAGACACAATGTCAGTTAAACCATGTAAGTTTCACTATGTGTGTGTGTGTGTGTGTGGTATTAAAAACAAGTATGAAATATTGAAAATGGAATGTAAGGTATGATGAACCTGTATCCAAAAGTGCCACAATTATGTCACTTTCTGATTTCAGTTTTCTCTTAGCAGTCAAAGGTAATCCTATGAAGTCCCATGATCTTGTTGTGTGTAGCTTGCGGTACTGATTAGGGATAACAGAAACCACTTCATCCATGGCTAAATATAGAAAACAAGAAAGTGAAAAAAAAAATGAGTAAAAGTACTCACTAATTGACAAATAACATGAATGAACTAGAGAAAAATGATCACATGCCAGATAAGTTCTTAGCTTCATCCTTGGACAGTTTAGCAGCAAATGCATTAAAGCTCTTTGTGTAGCTGTATACCATGGATTCTTTGGCTTCTAAGATGCTAAGTAAACATAGTTTAAAACAAGAGCTACACTGTCACTTTTATGTGTTGAAGAGTAATAAAGCATAAGAAAATGTTCATGATTTTATTTGGCCACCTTCCTTTAACAGCAGAGAGAATATTTAAATGGGTGTCTAGTGCTATGTCTCTACTCCCAGCATGATCTCCCAGGAAAACAATGTAAAAGTTCTGCATACATCTCAAAGGTTGTGGTCACAATCATATAGAGTACAACAGAATTTGACATGTTAGAACCTAAGCATAAACCGTGAATAAAAGGTTAAGTATGTTTTTAGTTCCTAAGATGCAAAACTGAAATTCGTCCCTGTCCCAAAATTTTACACATTTTGATTTCCAAACTTCAAGAACCAATGAATATAGTCCTTTTAACTCAAAAATATTATTTTTTTAGGTGTTAAAGAGTGTTCCAAATTGATATTTGAGTTGGAATGTGTCAACTCATATAAACAACTCAAAAGCCAGTCTGAAATACTATTTAACACGTAAAAAGAAGTTGACGTCGTTGGGTTAAAAGTATTATATACATTCACTTCTTAACTTTAGGGATCAAAATGTATCAAAGTTTGAGATAGAGATGAATTCCAATTTCACATTCAAATTCAAGGACTAAGAACGTATTTAAGCCAAAGTTAAAATAATGGTGTGTGTGTGTGTGCAGACATAAAGAATGATTAAGGAGAACAAATTGATTGCCTTTTGTTTGACAGCATCAGCTGAAGCATTGCTGAGCAGAATGAGCAACAATGGAAACCAGAGAAAAGGAGCAGGAAAGTTTCTGCATGAACATAGTGACATCTTAGGCTTATAATTCATTAACACACAGGATGAACAGTGTACAACTTCCAAGAAGAAGCTTATATACTATAGAAAAGGAAGAATACAGAAGCAGGTTTCAACCAGTTTTGCTTCTTCCAATTTATTAATGAAGGTTTTTGGTGGGGGAAACTTGCAAGCCAGATTACAGAATTTCTGATTCCACCTTTGACTACAGTCAACATCACATTGCTTCTTCAGGATAAACTTCCATTAACATTCTCATTTTCATTATCTTTCTTGGCCTTATCAAATAGCAGTGTTAATGAAGATTAATTTCCCATTATGTTTATCTTTGACTCCTTTCACTAATTTTTATCTAACTTGGACAATTTTATTAGCTTTGAAACTGTAGGGAGGTCACTGTTAAGTGTAGCAGAGACATTGCTTAAAAAAAGAGTCATTTGCATTAAGAACACCTTATTTCTTGAATTCCAATGCAAGAGAGTTAACCATTTGGAAAATATTATTTGTTTTTCATTAGCATGGCTTGAAGTTTAACCTAAATCAATCACAAATTGATATTAAACATGTGATACTCAGCTTTTTCTTATTACCTTATATATATATCCAAAAAGTTATCTTACATTTTTTTATATTAAAGTTTTCTCCATATTTTTGTTAACTTATAACTTTCAAACTATTTTTTTCTACCCAAGCGTGATTTGTTTGTTGTGAGAAAGGACTATGATAAAATGATGAATATTTCATATATCATTCTCTATTTTGTTTATTTGATTATTAAAAAAAATATAATTAATTAGATAACGAAACGGGGCATATTATTTGAAGTTAATATTATAATTAAGGGTTAAATATATTTTTGGTCCTTTAACTTTCAGTAAATTTTAGAATTAGTTTATTTCGAAATTTTGGACCAATTTAGTCTTTCATTTTTCGAAATATGTAAATTTAGTCTTTCTAATCAAATTTTCTTAGGTTAATTTGATATTTTGTACACGTTTCATAATAGTATTTAGTTTAACATTAAAGAAAAAATGTGTCAAAAACAATATAAACAACTTAAATACAATCTTCAAATGTGTATGAAACATCAAATAAACTTAACAAAATTGGATTAAAAAAACTATATTTATGTATTTCGAAATATGAAAGACTAAATTGGTCTAAAATTTTAAAATTAACTAATTCTAAAATTCAACACAAGAGAAAAAAAACATATTTGACCATAGAATTAACTATTGGCATATTGGCAAAAAGGAGAAAGAATAAAAATCTTATACAAAGTCATACTTCAACTAACCTCCATCACGTTATAAATAGCACGAGTTCATTATTTTTTATATAGTTGTGTTTTTATCACTCTTAGATTATATTTTATATATTACCTTAATGATTTTACCTAATTATGCTAAGACTTCGATGAATCTTTCAGTTTAAACTAGAAGAGAACTAAAACTTGAAAGATAACACAAAAATCAAACCCATCATTTTAATAATTATCATAAATGTTCTAAATATTTTACATTAAAAAACAGATATTACAAATTTGTCTTAGATACGTATAATATGTTTGGTTAACATGTGATGCCATAAACTGTGCAATAAACACTCAAATAACTACAAATATAATCACGAAATTGACAATTAATTTCATCAACAACTATTAAAAATAGAAAATAGCTTTTTACGATCTTTCTTAAATAAAAAAACTTGCAACCGGATAAATCATATATAAAATTAACAAAATATATTGACTCTAACATAAAATAATGCAACTTTGACCCAAAACTTTAGAATGAACTAAAACATAACACGTAAAGAATAAACCCAAGTAGTGATGTGAATGGAAAAAAACTTTAATCATATCCTAATTACCTAATTAACGTAACTAACTAATACGACCAAATTTAGAAAGATTAGGAATTAATTATTTCAACTTACTAAAAATGGGGATGGGAGGAGTAGGTACGGTTCGGTAAAAAAAAAAAAATTCTTATTGTTATATTTGATAGATTTGAAATTTTGGTGTTTTATGGAGAGAATTGGAACAATTATAGTGTTTTTTTTATTGTATCAAATAATAATTAAATAATTTAAAAAATATAAAATAATAGTAAATAAAATAGATATTATTAAATAATTAATACAAAGGAATACATATTTATTTTTATGTCAAATATTAAAAAATTATAATTATATAAATACGAAATAATATTTCATTTACTATTTTGTTGAGGTTTGTGATCCACATTTATAATATTCATTCAGCATTTTATTATGAGATCTTAAAATCTTTTCAAACAATATTCTTAAAATTGTGTTCCTTTCTTTTAGCAACTTTCTAATTTTAGACTAAATATTACTTTGCCTTTCGCTGAATTGAATATTAATGACAATTAATTTGGTTTGCCACCAATGGTATAAAACACAATAGTGTTTGGTCATTCCTTCTTTTTCTTCTTCTGGTTTTTAAATTTTTATATAAAAACAAAAAACAAAGTAATCTTTTTCAACTGTTATGATGATGAGAATTTAAGATTTATTATGTTCACTAAATATAAATTTAAACTTTTAGATTATATTTGAATTAATTCTTAAAAAAAATTCATTTCATATGTACACCCTAGTTGATCGCATCGACTTTATTTTAGTTTCATGATAAAATTTTACATTGAAATAGTTAATAATTATTATGTGATCACATGATCTAAACATAAAAAAACCATATCCAACACGATTAGATCATACCAAAACCCATGCTTCATTTAAATAATTTTTTCCAACTCTTACTTTACTTTTATCAATGTATCATTTATTTTTCCAAACACCAACGTGAATAAGAGATATACGTTTTTCTTAAAAAATTAAATCCAAAATTATTTTTAAGACAAGGACAATACAATTTTTTTACAAATACATCATTCAAACAAGACTTTTCATGCCACTCTTAAATATAAAAAAAAGTAAAAAGAAATAATACAACAATAAAATTGCCGTGATTATATGAATTTCATTTTTCTGTTAAACTTTTCTGTTTTATCTTTTACTAAACACTAAAAACACACTGTTTTAATATTTAAAGATAATTTTAATATATTTTAAAATTTTAAAATTAGTGATAATCGATATATTTTAAAAGTATAATAAAAAATAATAGAAAAAAATTAATAAAAAATAAACTCGTGCTTGTGTTGACTTCTTTTATAATATTATTAAAGAATAATTCACATGTTTTTCTTAAAAAAACCATTTATTAGTTTATAGTATCTATAAATTAAGCATTTCCAATCACATTAAATTTTTTAAGACTTTTTATTGTTCTTCAGTTTCCAAAATCCAAACTACTTTGCTGCCCAAAGTACAAACAAACTAGCATTCCTCCAAGCATCAACAATATTATTTTTCATTACATAATTTATACAATAATAATAGTAATAATAAGAACATATAAATATTATTTTTTTCTCCAAATCCATGGATTAAGGTTTTGAAGAATCCATGTGAAAACCAAGTGAAAGAGACGAAACACGCCGTCCACATCCATGGCTAGATCGTGTTTCTCTGTGCAAAACGCTTTCTTAAATTAATAATTAATTCTTATATAAACATAAATAAATATATAATATATAATATATATAATAATAATACCAACATATGCCATCTTCCCACTTGTCGTCACCGCACTAAACCGACCTAATTTTTATATATTATCAACAAGTCTAATTAAATTTTAATTCTAATTTAAAAGATAAGAAAAAAAATTTAGCAGAGATTTGAAATAATTGAAATAATTAAGCCTAAAACAACAAAGGAATGAGTGATATATTGAAAAAAAGGAATTATAAATAACATAATGAAATTAATTTTGAATATTTTCCGCAAAGCGACACAAACGTCAACAAAAAACGATAAAATAAAAGAAAAGGAAATAAAATGATGCAGCAGCACCACAAATGAGGCACCGTTGCATTTTCTGATTCATCAACAACACTCGCTTTTTCTTCTTCTTTCTTTCTTTCTTTCTTTTGCGCTCTTCTTTTTCTTCCTAGCCACGTTTCAGTCCACTCCCACTATACAGTATTTATACCGTATCTCTACGGTCTTCTACACCGGCCAATGGCGGATGCTGATCTCACCGCCCCGCTACTCTCCCCCGATCACATCGTACTCACCGTCCACTCCTCCGCCGCTCCCTCCGCCGATGGCAACCCCTACCGCGCGCTCGGATGTGACGACGAGCTCCTTGTGCCGCCTCCGGCAACCCTGGACCCCTTCCGCAACGGCACGCCGACGGTGGAGGGGCTGTATGAGTGGGTGAAGACGGTGCTGTGTCTGCCGGTGGCGCTGCTGCGGCTCGCGCTGTTCGGGCTGTGCCTCGCCGTCGGGTACGTGGCGACGAAGGTGGCGCTGGAAGGGTGGAAGGACAAGGAGAATCCCATGCCGAAGTGGAGGTGTAGGGTTATGTGGATCACAAGAATGTGCGCCCGATGCATTCTGTTTTCGTTTGGGTACTCTTCTTGACTTCGCTTCTGGTTTTTCTTTCGATTACGATTTTTTCAACTGATTTTAGATCTTAGTTAATTTTTTTTCAGTGACCGTTTTTTTTTTAGATGTTTGTTTTGTTTTTAGGATTAAGTGCTTTCTGGGAAGTTGGAACTGTTCTTTAATGATTGTTTCCAAGAATTGTACTGTTGATTTGGGATAATGACTATTTAGCTAACACGGACTGATTTGTTTGCTTATTTATGTGTTTTTTTGGTAAGAGGGGTTTTGGAAGGAAGTTTTTTTTTTTTTTTTGGTTTTTTTTTTTATAGTTTTTTTTTTTTTTTTTTTTTTTTCTGGAATTATTAGAGTGTATCCAAGGGAAAACAATGGTTTAGGGTACGTGCGGTGAGTACGTTGATGTGGCATTTGGGCACATGCTATTATTGCTCCTGTGGACATGGTAATTTGTTACGTTGTGATGGGAATTGCTTAATGAGGATTGGAGGGCGTGAAGTTCATAACTGTGGTTGGTGAGAAAAAGGACAGATTCAGGTTGAGTGAGAATGGCGGAAGGGACTTTTTTTCGGTTGTTAATGGTGAAAATGGGGCGGGCGATTTTCTCGTTATTTCAGCAGATATATTTGTCAGTGATTTTTTTTTTTGTTGTATTCTTGGGTTGGGCGGTGGGAAATGATGGGGGAAAAATAGGTGAATCGCATGCCAGAGAAATGCTAAAATTGGCTTTCGTGCAAATAGTTTTAGTAGTCCCTTTGTTTAAGGGAGGACCGGGACGAGTAAAAAGAATGAAATATTCTTTATAGTTTTATGAATAAGAATTGGAGGTTTCCTTGTAATGTTATGTTTTGTGGAAGGTAGCTTATGGACATAGAGTGTGCCATGTAAGTGTACACGTATGTATAATTGTATAAGAATTTCATTAGAGAGATCAGTAAAAACTAAAAGTAAATTAGAGAAAAAAAGACTGAAGGAAACAAATTGCCATTGCGTATTGTATGACCACAAACCTCAGGTAAATACTAGTTTATGTTGTCTCATTCAGGTAAGCATATGATGGTTCGGTTGTTTTTACTTGAAGGTTCTTTTTGTTTTCTACATTGTTTACACCCTTACCTTATTTTGGTTCTGAAACATGAATATCTTTGTATTGTTGTCTCCTTCTGCTCATTGCAGCTATCAGTGGATAAAACGGAAAGGAAAACCTGCACCCAGGGAAATTGCTCCTATAATTGTATCCAATCATGTATCATACATTGAACCTATCTTCTATTTCTACGAATTATTTCCCACTATTGTGGCATCTGAGTCTCACGACTCCATACCTTTTGTTGGCACCATTATAAGAGCAATGCAGGTAATCTCATTTCTTGGTTACGTTTTATGTATGCACATTCACAAATACAAGTACACTTACCATTCAGCCATTTTCCATTTCTTCCACTTCTATGTTTTCAGGTCATATATGTTAACAGATTCTTACCATCATCAAGGAGGGAGGCTATCAGGGAAATAAAGGTAAAACACTTCTATTTGCACGGCTATTGTTATTTGATCTATATATGGAGATTGCTATCGCCTATCTATTCTCATTTACCTCTTTTGACACCCCTACTTTTTAATAAAATCTCTAGAAAAGTTTTGTAAAATATATTTGATGTGCAATAAAGTGTTTCCTCATTTTTTTCTTCTTCTGTTGGCCTTTGGAAGGTGTAGTTAAATATGTTATTAGTATAAAATGTGTTAATAAGTTAGGAAAAGTCTAGTTGTCCATAAAATCTTGAAAAAACCACGGACCGGGTGAGGGTTGAGCAAGTTGTAAAGTAACAGTGGCTTCAGATTGTGGAGTTGAATAGCAAGAATTATTCTAAACTAACTGGGCTGAACAACAGATATGCTGGGCATGAATTACTTTATATAATTTGCATGTTATCAATTTTATAAGCTATTTGATACAGAAATCTGCTTTTAAGGAACTGAATAACAGAGAAGGGCCTCTTGCGATAAATTTCCTCGAGTTTTATTATTTCCTGAGGGAACGACAACCAATGGCAGGAACCTTATCTCCTTCCAACTTGGTGCATTTATCCCAGGATACCCAATCCAGCCTGTAATTGTACGCTATCCTCATGTGCACTTTGACCAATCCTGGTAAATTATTTGTGAAAGCCCTTGCAATTCATTACTGTTGTTTGTAAGAATAGAATATCAAAATAATTGTTTTACATGCAAATTTGTTAGGGGTAATGTTTCTTTGGGGAAGCTTATGATCAGGATGTTCACTCAATTTCACAATTTCTTTGAGGTATACTCTCTTATGGATTGGGTTTTCTTAATAGAGTAATCCATCACTTTGAGAAACTTATTATGTTTTTGAAGTGACTTTGAACTTTTATATTGAATTGAGCAGATAGAATATCTTCCAGTTGTTTATCCCTTGGACGATAAGGAAACTGCAGTTCATTTTCGGGAGAGGGTGAGTTTTCTGGTTTTGTTGTGCAACTTTCATATGTTGTCAGAGGATTTTAATATTTACGCTCATATTTGTAAATGCTGAAAACAATTGTAACAGTATGATCCTTGAAATCTCTATTGGTCTATAAATTTCTGCTGTGAATGAGTTGAAGAAGGTTTGTCTATGGAAATCTTGGAATCTTCATTTACCTCTGGTGTTTTGGTTTCCTTATGAAGGGGTGAACACATTAAGGGTGAACTTTGATGTTAAAGATTGTAAAAAATTTATCTTTGAATTTTTTCATCTTATATTTCAAGGAGGCACTAATCTGATGGATTGCCGGGTCTAGGTCTCTAGGATCCATCTTTCAAAGTGATGCCAAGATTTAATGGGGATGATGCGCTTGCACACAGGATTCCGGTAGATGGAAAATTTGAGTGGTTTAGATATCGTGACTCACTAGTATTACAAAGTGCCTTTCAAAGTTAAAGGAAAATTCTACTGGTCAATTATTTGGGCTAGGAATGCTCCATGTTAGTTAATGTTTATAAATGGCATGCTACCAATACATTAAACTGAGATGATACTTGCTGAAGTGGATTAATGGATATATATATATATATATATATATATATATATATATATATATATATATAAGGGAATTTGAGCAAATCTCATCTAATATTTTCTAAATATTGCATCCTTTTTCCCTTTTTATCTCTTCTATCACTGTCTTTTGTTACATAGAAGTATACTGGATGATTTGAATTTAATCCGTGTATTAGTTAGTATTTATTCAACAATTAATAAGTGGATAAATGCAGACTAGCCGTGCTCTTGCAACTGCAATGAATGCTGTCCAGACAGGACATTCTTATGGAGACACAATGCTTTATTTGAAAGCACAAGAAGCAAAACAGGTGTTTTTTCTATTGGTTTCAATTATATCTTGATTGTAGTCAGTTTATTTTTTTTCTACTTTTAAATTTGTTTGTTTTCTATTATATATAATAGTCAAATTCAAACATGAAAATCAAGTGTCAGGATGGTGTGCATTTATATATTATTGTGTATGTGATGATGAATATCCAGAGTTTCACATATTTAAAAACATTTTTATATTTCAGTAAATGTTGTCTACTGCATGTAATCTCTACTAAAGTATCAACATGGGTATCTCCCTTTTTTTCTCTTATCAAAATCCTAAGAGTAAGTCTCTAATCACCTACATATGTATTCGCTTACATTTAGAAGCCAACAAAAAGGGAAGAAAACCAAGAAGTTTGTCACAAGTGAAACTTGTGAAGAGACGACCAAGTAAACAAATCTAGCATACTATTTTTTTTACTTACTGTTATCTTCATGAAGATTGATGATTTCAATGTGCTGTGGTATGTGTGAAGGACTCCTCTTGCTGTCGAATGGCAATCTGGGTTAAACTGAAATTCTCTTGATGTGTACCAAAAATATTTTTGTTGGCTTGATATTAGAAATCTTTCTTGATGATAGAGACAAATGCCATGGATTTTGAATGCAGCAACTTGAAATTTCTACTATGAAATTGAAATTAAAAAATTTATATGGGAAATAGTTGTTGGCTAATCATCTCATTATTCTAATTGAGAGAACAAGCTGGTCAGTTTGTAACCTAGTCATGTTATTATCTGCTAACATCAATCCTTATCTCCGTCTAATTCTTTGTTACTACTAACATAGATAATACCCAACAGTTTTAACATGGCCACATGCTTCCATTGATGTCCTCCTTTTTCCTCGCAAGTTTTTGTTTATTTAACTATTAAACTGATGTTTAAATAAAATCAAAATTCTCATTGGTTAACTTATCTTTCTTTAAGCTTTACAGTCCCACGACTATTTTCTCAATCTCCATGTGTCCACTCTTGAAGTGACTTGCATATGTATAGGGGGATGCTTTGAGTTTTTTTTTTTTTTTTTTTTTAAAATTTTAAATTTTTTTTTTTTTTTTTTGTGGTTTTTTTTTGTTTTTTTTTTTTTTTTTTGATTAAATCAGTGTATTTCTTTAATTATCCACCTTAAGGAATAAAAGGTAGAGTATTAATGCAAAATATAGATACCTTAGGAATCTGGATTATGTTTAATATTCCTTTCTTTTACATCATTGCTTTAAAAATTTCAAGTTATGCTTAGCATTCCAATTTTGTTGTTGCTGACATTTTAACCTGATTGAATTTTTTCAGGAGAACCCCTCAAGTTATATGGTTGAAGTAACCAAGTTTGAAGCAGTGAGTCCCTTAAATAAAACAAGTTTGGATTGATGTTCTATTTCTAAATATACCTTTGACTTCTTTTTTTCTTTCCTGATATTCTCAAGTCTCTGGCAAATTATATTTTTTGCTCAGTTTGTTTAAGACTTAAGTTAGCTTTTGGGTTACACTTTTTAAATATGTTTCCTTTTTAGTATACGCAAATGCCACTGTAACCCTTTGTCTATGCCAGTGGATGCTATAGGTAACTGATAAATGGCCAAGATTGGCTCCATAATGTTTGAGCCTAATAGTAATCCTAGTGAAAGGGATAAAATATCATGTATTGTGGTATATTAATCATGGTGTTAGTATGACACATCCTATCTCGTTGACTGATATTCCTATGTGTTATTACTGAATAATAATAGAGATTTTGTACTTTTCAGTCATTTCATGTCAGCAGCATGGAAGTGGTGGACTTTCTGGATAAATTCTTGGCCATGAATCCTGATCCCAGGTACTAACGTCACATTCTTGTAAGTTGTAACTGTAGCTAACTAGAAAAACGTGTATTGCTCTAGTACTGTGGGAGGCTAACATTATTAACTGATATTTGGTGGTAAGCATTTGAAATATTGATGATAATCAGTGTTGAGTTTTTACTAGAATTGATGGTGTTAATACATTCCAAAACGAAATAACCTTCTTTGTGGACATGGTTGTTGAAATACTTACGGTTGCTAACTTCATGTATATCCTTGCAAGACGTCTCTTGAAAGAAATTCTTCACAGGAAGTCTTAGAAACCAAGAATTGAAATGAGAAAGAAAATAAATTTTGGACTGAATGTGATGAAAAGAACAAGAAATAGGAGAGCACTCTCTCCGAAGGTTTATCCTTTACGAAGGATCTCCTTTCAATTTACAATGTCATCAAATCTGAATTTCTCCTATCCTTCCCATATATATATATAAAATGGGAATCTTTAACCATAATCTATAAGGTACAAGTACGCCTAGTACCTCTCCATTGAGCTATAGAAACCTATTGCAAGCTAGTCAATCCTCCTGTCCGTGAGTATTGCTGGCAATTCTCAGCTAAAAATCTATCCATCCTTGCATTTGCATTTATACACATTGGGGTAAAGACATTAAAGTAAGATAATGGTTTTTGCATCCATGTTTTAGTTCAATATTTTTTTTTTGCTTTTTTTACTAGCAACTGTAACCTATATATGTTGTATTTGGTGAACTTTACCACTTGTATCATGGACTCTCTATCTTGCTTACAGTGGTCGTGCTCAATATCATGACTTCTTGAGGGTTTTAAGACTTAAGGCTTGCCCGCTATCTGCAAAGGTAAGTCATCAAATAGCTTGAAATTTCTTTAATATCGAGGGATTAAATCAAGATTTGATGTTGCGATCTGCATATCTTGTTACATTCTGTACTTCCATTTGCGTGACATGGTTTATGGTATATTATTATCAGAATGCTAAAAGATTTTTACTTGGAATTTTGAAATAAAGTTTTCTGCATTCAGTTTTTCTTCCTTTTCTGTGGCATTTTTTCAGCTTAGCAAAATTTATTCTAATTTCCTCTTTTTCATTTGTCTACTTTCTGTTGCCAAAACCTGAACTCGAGCGTGACTTGAGAGTTCACTTTGCTGCCTTTTTCATCTTATTTTATTATGTTTTATATTTTATTACAGATATTTTCATTCATTGATGTGGAGAAGTGTGGGACAATTACCTTCAGACAGGTAACTATCTGTGATGATGATGTACCACGTTTCTGTGCTATATAGAATATTGGAAGTAGCAAATAATGCTATGACATCTGTATGCACTTTTTTTTTTTTTGTGTGCAAAACCAATAACTGCAGCACAAGGTTCAAATTGTTCTTGTTTGATTACAACACTTACGTCTTGTGCACTCGCTTGTAATTGCATGTTGCTTCCAGTTCTTGTATGGATCTGCCCATGTGATGTCGCAACCAGGGTTCCATCAAGCCTGTGAAGAAGCCTTTGCTGGGTGTGGTGGTGCAGTAAAGCCCTATATTGTAGAACAAGAGGTATTGTAATCTTTCACCTTCCTATTCATTCGCCTTTACAAAGTGTATGGTTATCTCTAACATGTTTTCAATTCCCTTCAAACTCAGTTACGAGATTTCATCCAACCTGTTATCATCAGCTGGAATGCGGATGAGGTGATTTACATTTAATCTTCTTTCTCTGCATTGTTTGTCATTAAAAATTAAAATTCTTAAACTCTCTGTAGCTTGGCTGACTTAAACTGGTTACTTGTAGGTCAATGAACTTTTTATGTTATTTGATAACAATAACGATGGAAGAGTTGACAAAAATGATTTTGTTTCATGCCTTAGAAGAAATCCTCTTCTCATTGCATTTTTTACACCTCAACCAAAGCAAAAGGAATTTGAAGGTAATGGAGTGATAGAGATAGTGTGATGAATGAATCTCACATTTGATAAGATAGTCTGGCTTTTTAGGATGCTGTCTTTTTTGTGGACTACAAAGAAAAGAAATCAGTAGGGGATTCTTGGTGAATACATACAGTGTAGGGTGCAGTTGCCTCAATTTTTTTTTTTTTTCAATTTTTTTACTTTGCTCTGATTAATTACTCATGAAGCTTAAATATTATGAAGATCTGTGCCATCCGTTCTCTTTTTCTTTTTTCTTTTAATATTTAGCTATAGGTGAGTTTTCACAGGTAGATGTGAGTAACCTGGGTGTTGTGATCACACTGATCCAACATTTGAGTTTTGGTTCAGATGGGTCAGTGTGGTTCATGTAGAGTTTGAGCCATCGTGTCAATTTGTAACAAACATTATAACTGTAATTTTCAAAGATGTGAACATGATGAAAGTTGGATTTAGATTTGAGTCTCAATGAAAGACTGACATATGCTGCTTTAGAATGTTATCATAATTTCGTATATTTGTTATGTTGAGAAATAACTCTCAGATTAACAACCTCCATGCTTTAGAAATTAATATATAAGAATTAGAGTTAGCACATTCTCATTCTCTTACATTAGATGGAAAGAAAATAATATTGAAAGAAATCAAATATGTATTATCATGTTTTATTCTAAACAATGTTTATCCAAATGTAATCAAATATTATTTTAGTAATAATTATGTTAAAGTCTATTATTAGTATTACGTGTTAAAACTATTTAAATTTAAATTGGTTAAGAAATTTAAAATAGATCTTTTCTTTTTTAATAAATCATATAAAGGAATCATATAATAAATCGAAGGTAGATTTTTTTAATTAGCGTTGTATTAAATTTTAAACCCATCTTAAAACAATATTTTATTTTTAGGTAATTATGGTGAGTAATTTACATAAAAAAGTTTAGGCCACCCTTTATTTTAGCCACAAACCGACCCATAATTTATTGAAAGAAAAAGTGATACCAAACTTTTTCAATGAATTAAAATTATAATATATACGAAAATTAGCAACATAATATGTGTTATAGGTTCATTTTGAATTATGAAACGTTTGGATTATGATATATAATTTACATTATAAGTTAATTGTGCAATGTTGAATTAAATTTAAATTTTATTTTTTGAAATGATATTAAAATCGGATAAAGTTTGTACTAGTTAAGTTTGTTAGATTTAATGTACCACATATTACGAGTTTTATATAGTTATACATTCAAGATGTTTAGATGTTTAGTTAATAATGTGAGGAGTGTATTAAAAAGTTTGTTACCAAATATAAAATAAAATTATGATATATAACTGAATGTAAAATTTATTTTATAAATAACTTTAGTTTCACTTTCTTATCAATCATATAACTTTTTTATATATTAATTAATTTAAAATTGTAATTTACATATAAAGTTTCAAATTAGATTTTTTTATTAAATATCGAAATCTTGTTTAAGGAATCCAAATATTAGTTATTTTCATAAAACTTAATATAAAAAATTTTACTTTTCAAATATATTTTAACATTTTCATATAGTAAAAACTAAATTGCTATACCCAACACAATCCATAATCTTAAAAGATACATTTTAAAACAATTCAATTTCCAAACATTTAATTTTTTGTAAATTTGAAATTCCATAAATGATTTGTAACTATAGATTGTATCTAACCACCAAATTGACATGAATGAACTTGTCTCTCTTTTCCACTACACTTGCCTCCACAATTAGATGGAAAATCTTATTCAGTTAAAGTAAGGTATCTTCAACTTATCATCACCACCATTCATTTTTATCAAATGATGTGTATAAATGTTGATCACACAAATTATTACCCTTAACCATTAAATAAACCTAACCAATCCACTCATCCTATAATTCCAATGTCAACACACAAATACCTTACTTTTGTCATAATATATCTAATATAGTGGTAATTAAATTCATCATTATGAACTTATAATTTATTTCATGAGTTAGAATGATTTGAAAGATGTCAAAAATACATATGGTTGATTAAGTATTTATATGATGAATTGATATGCTATGTAAAAACAAAAATGTGGATTAATTCACCCGAGAAAAGGGGCAAGAGAATTGTTTGAGATGTTCTAAAATTACAATTTTAAACCTAAAAACTATTTTATCACTTCTTCAATATTACTAAATAGAAATATGCTGTTAAAATTTTATATATTAACTATGGTAATATTGACAAATTTGTTTTATAGTAAAGATTGAATAAGTTAAAAATGTAAATATTTTAAAGTCTTAAATATTAAATAAATAAATAATTAATAAAATTTCGTAATGAAGTTTTTGATTAAGTTGATTGATAAAAAAAAATAAATAACGATTAATGACTGTATTATTTCAGTCGCAACTGGTTTTGTGATTTAATATTAAATTGATTTTTGTGATGGAAACTGTTTCGGTTGCTAATTTGTATTTGAACATTTCAAATATCGAAAAAAACAAATTGGTATGTATGAAAGCATTGATTCTTCTACTGAACTATTTCGATGGCTAAACACTTGTACATAATACAACTAATATTATTTTTTCTATTTCTTTGCTACATTTTTATAAAACATATTTTTTGTTAAGTAACATAAAACATAGTTATGACATGTCAGTTTTATGATTATTTTTAATATTATTATTTATATAGTTTTTCGTGTCATGTCATTTTATGTTTACTGTTTATATTTATCATTCATGAAATGTTTAAGAGAATATTATTTTGAATTTAACGTGTTATATTATTATATTTTAGCATAAAATAAAAACAATTATATCCCTTTGAACTAAATCTTATAAATGTTAAGTTTTTTAATCAAAATTTCTCATAATTGTTATGTTTACTAAACAATGCTTTTTTATCAACAAAAACTTAATTTAAAAAAGTATCAATTTGAATATATGATATTAATTGTTAAATATATTCACAAGAATTAAAATTAAAGTTCAAACTACAATATATAATATATTTTAATCAAATAAAATTTAAAATCAACATATGCAATAAGTAATATTATGTTTAAGTATATGTGGTGTGGATATATGTATGGAGTTAGAACAATCATAACAAACTCTATTTTATTTTTTATATAAATTATTTGTCTTCACTTATGTTATTATTGTCATGTGTCCTTGTCATCTTTCTCCTTGTACAACCTTCAAATGTAGGTATGACACTTTTTTTTTCTGTCTTTTTTAGTTTTCATGGTTAGGGTTTGCTTCTTCATGTTTAGAGAGAGGGTGGGTTTGAAAATTCAATGTTTTTATTGTATCCTCACAATTTATTAGATAATAATTAATACAATTGTCATATCTTCATTCTTACTATTCATATTTTATGTATTTCTCTTTTGTCTTTGTTCATTATTCCCCTTTATATATTTATATATATATATATATATATATATATATATATATTTATTTATCTCTTCTCAACATAGAGAAATATTAACAAAATGGTAATTTGTCCTTCGGTCGGTCATGGATATGGATATGAGATTTTGTTTTATGATATGATTTTTGTAGGGTTTTTTTTATATAGGATTAAATATATTTTTAATTCCTAAATTTTGATAAGAAATTAAAATTCATATTTATTCAAAATTTTGATATATTTTAGTCTTAGATTTTAAACTATGAATAAACATAATCTTTTTAACTCAATTATGCTCAATTTTTTTTATGTAGTTGAAATATAAATCTTTTTTTTAATATGATTAGGTTAAAATGATCATATCCATTTATTTTTAAAATTTGAGAACCAAAATATATTAAAATTTTGAACAATAATGAATCTCAATTTCACATCAAAGTTAAGGAAGAAAAACATAATTAACTCTTTTATATATATATATATATACATATATATATATATATATATATATATATATATATATATATATATATATATATATATATATGTGAGAGCTT
>Ga0214544_1003141_pt1 | contig 34494 bp, 31 predicted proteins | sample CNSS3metaG_FD_160074 | JGI IMG/M metagenome (GOLD analysis project Ga0214544, IMG submission 160074) | Root nodule microbial communities from cowpea collected in UCLA plant growth center, Los Angeles, California, USA - CNSS3 | ecosystem: Host-associated > Plants > Roots > Nodule | place: USA...
ACCCAGTATGAATGGACGGAGAAGGGTGATGGGTTGGGGTGTATTGGGCTGCAGACCTAACACAACCGGTTTGAGGGTGGCAGGTGGGATGCCTGGTAAGCCCAAGAGGATCCGGGGGTGTTACAGTCGGGGCCTCCAAGAGCCTGATCGGCCTCTACCTCGCCTCCTACAAGGGATTTAAGACTGGATTTTTCAAAGTCTTGATTACCCTTCGTGGGAGGAAGTGGTTCTTTGATGAGGAGAATCGCCCCAAGTTTTCGCTATATTGGACTCACATGTTGTCGCCTGTTGACCCGTGGCCCGAAGAGCGAATGACCCCGACTGAGCGGGCAAACCTCGTTGTCCTTAAGCATCTTCCCAACAAAATCCCGCCAAGGCCCCTAATCCAATGTCTCTGCTCAAAGGACCTATCCGGGGCGATTTATGGTTAGTGGTTCTGATCTGAACGGTTTTCCTTAGGATAAATTCACTTATCTAAATTTTTTGTTTGCTTGCAGATACAATGTCTCGGATTTCTGTTGTCAATGCTAAATTTATGGCGCGGGCTAAGTCATGCCAAAAGCCCGCCGATTCTTCGGGTGTTGTTCCATCACGACCGACCCCTCCCATTACTCCACCATCCACCAAGTCGACCCTTGAAAGAGATACCCCGACAAGGGCATCGGGTGTTGGTGATAGGACTATTCCACAAGTCCTCAGCATTCCCCATATCACCACTATTCTTGCCATGGAAGGGTGGCTACTAAGAGAAAGAAGAAGGGGAAGAGTGACGCTCCTTCTTCAGCCCGCTCGCCCAAGAGGAGCCGTCGGGTGCAGGCCTCTGGGTCATTGGCCTCTAGTTTTCTAGGCAAAGACCTCCGGTTGGGGGAGAATGTGTCTTATCACCTTGGGTCTGAGGTCAAGGATTTGTTGAAAGGAGTGTTGGGCAATGAGGCACTTCGCACGGCCAACGAGTTAAGTCTTAGGCTCTCTATGCTTACTGCCAAATTCCCAGTCGTCGACCAGGCTTAGGTGGACGCCCTGGAGAAGGAGTTGGCCACTGCTCGGGCCGACATTCGAGAGCTGAAAGCGTTTGCGGCAGATTTGAAGTCGCAAATTGACAAGTTGAACGAGGTGAAGGCTAAACATGCGAAGTGTGCGGGTCAACTGAAGGAGGTTGTCGATCGGCTGAAGGAGCAGAAATCGAGGAACAAGACCGTCGCTGAGGAACTGCAAACTTAAGCACCGCTTTGATGACCTCTCGCTCGAGCACTTATCGGCCGATCAATCTACTGACAAGTGGCAAAAAAAATGCGAAGAGTTAGAGTCTAAATTGGTGATTGCCGACGAGCAGGTATTTGCGCAACACGAGCTTGGGTTCCAAAAAGCTCTGAATCAGGTTGCTCACTTCTTCAAGGTTCCCCACGATCGACTGGATACCTTCGACTTCCGGTTCGACATGGTCGATGGGAAGCTGGTGAGGGTGTATGATTCTCTAACCTTCGAGCATGTTCAGTCGGCAACCGCTACAACTCCTCCCCCAATTGTTGAAGATGTTAACTCTTACTTTTGTTAAACCTTCTTTTATTTTTGTTGTATTTTTTGGATGACTGATCGAACCGGATCGACCTCTAGGACGATTGCGTCTGATCGGCTTTAATACTTTTTGTGGACATGTTAAGACATTTGGCTTTATAATGCAGCTCTTGTATTTCTTACATGCTGCTCGACCGGTTATATCAGTTTTAGTTTGTTACTATTTGCTTATTTAAACGTTTATTTCGTCCGATATGCTTCTAATCTTCTTTCAATCGGATGCGTTTAGTTTAGTTGTGTTGGACCGTTAGGATGATTAGATGGGGCGATCGGCCTCAGTTGACTGGCTGACTAAGTGACGCGATTGATTTTTGTTGAATGACTTAGAAAGTTTTTACTTTGTGCATTACTAGTTTATTGGCTAGACCGATCGTTCGTTGGTGTTATCATTGCTTCAGTTGTTCAAACGATTCAACATAAATGGTATTTGAGTTCTAGTTGCGTTTTTAACTTAAAGTTGTTTTCGAAGCCCCGTGGAGGCGTTTGTTTGATAGGTTGTGTCATTATGACTGCTTGGGTCTATGCTATTCGACTGGGCGACACATAATCGGGGGACTAGCGATCATGGCCTTTATTTTTTGAAATGCACATTCGCATTGTTCGTCCCATTTGTCGGTCGTTTGCTTCTTGATCATTCTGAGGATCGACTTGATCCGCTCAGTCAGCTTTGGTAGGAATTTGGTGAGTGATGTCAACCGATCGACCAACCGCTGAATCTCCTTAAGATTTTTCAAGCTTCTCATGTCTATGATTGCCACATATTTGTCAGGATTAGCTTCTATTCCCCGAGCAGTGAGCATGAACCCGAGGAATTTCCCGACCAATACTTCGAACACGCATTTTTCTAGATTCAATCACGTGTTGTACTTTCGCACATCATGAAAAATCTCTCCCACGTTGCGTGCGTGCTCACCGACCGTTTGGGATTTTACCACCATGTCATCCACATAGACCTCCATGCTTCGACTGATCTGATCCTTGAAGATTGATCCATGAGGCGTTGATAAGTGGCTCTTGCCTTCTTGAGACCGAATGACATCACATCATAGCAACAGTTTTCTTGATCGGTGATGAATGTCATTTTGGACCAATCAGGTGCATACATCGGGATCTGGTTGTATTCCGAGTAGCGTCCAAAAAACTAAAAAACTTGTGCATGTAGGCTTCATCGACCAATCGATCGATGCTTGGCAACAGGTAGGCATCCTTGGGACACGCCTTATTGAGGTTTGTGAAGTTTGTGCACATCCTCCACTTCCCACTAAACTTCTTTGCCATCACCACATTGGCTAACCAGGTGGTGTACTTGACCTCTTGGATAAAACCTGCCTCCAAGAGCTTTTTCACCTCTCCTTCCACCGCCTGCCTTCGCTCCTCGCCCATCTTCATTTTCTTCTAGGTCACTGGTTAGGCTTCTTTGAAGATGGCCAGCTTATGGGACATGATATTTGGATGGATGCCCGGCATGTCTGCGACTGTCTAGGAGAATAAGTCTTTATTCTTATAGATGACATTGGCAAGGAGCTTCTCCTCTTCAAGGTTCAGCTGGCTGCCCAACTTCTTCACCTGATCCACTTTATGGCCGATAGGCAGGTCCTTAGTTTCTCCTTCTGGCTGTAATCGATCCTTCGTGTTTGTGCGAGGTTCAAGATCAATCATTGCAACTTCTGACCGATGTGCTTTCTTGGTCGAGTATAAGGGACCACTTTGAGTTCGATCGCATAGCATTCCCTTGCGATCTGCTGATCGATGTGTATTCTACAGATAGTCCCTCTATCGGATGGGAACTTCATTATCAGGTGCAAGGTGGAGATGATGGCTCCAAAGGCGTTCACACACGATCTCCTTATCAAAACATTATGAGAGATGTGAGCCTCAACTAGCAAGTATTGGACCCTTACCTCTCGCCCATCACGCCTTGAGTCAATTCTGGTGCACAGATCCAAGTACCCTTGAGTGTCCACCCACTCACCTGAGAAGCTGACAATTTGTTCATTATAGGGGACGATCAGGTCCTCAGAGATGTTCATCTTCTGAAAAGTTTTCCAGTATAATATGTAGACAGAGCTCCCCTGGTCCACCAGAACCTTCCCTATTTTGTACTCCACCACTTCGATGAAGATGACCATCGGGTCGTCGTGGTCTGAATTGGGTGCCTTGAAGTCATCGTCGGTGAAAGTTATCGGCGACCGAACATGCCTCGAGCGGAGGAGCTAGACCCTTCCCCAGCAAACCTTTCAGATATAGTGTTGATGTATCCCTGTAGAGGTCTATCTCGGCTTCTACTCCTGCTCCTACTTTGGTGTCGTCTTCCCGAAGATTTCCCCCTTTTACACTCGGGCTCCCGCCTTGGTCGGTCATTTCTGCTTGACTGCGAAGACGTTTGCGTTGGGCTCTTCTTCTTCTCAGGGTTGCGCTCTTGGCGATCCTACTTGACGTATTTCTTCAACTGTCCCGAGCAAATAAACTCTTCTATCTTGTCTTTGAGGGTGTGACACTCCTTAGTGGTGTGACCGATCGTTCGATGGTACTGGTAGTGTTTACTACCATCGACATCTGAGGGCGGTGGTTTCTTCCTTGGGGGTGGAAGAGCGTCAGTGTTGAATGCTTCATGCAGTATTTTGGCCCTGGGGACGACGAGCAGGTGGTGAACTTGGGGCCCTTCCGCTCTGCCAGCTTGACGACCGGCTTGCTTGGTCTTAGTGTGCTCTTCTCAACTGCTTTAGGCTCAGACTCCTTGTTGCAAGCCCTAAAGTTATGCATGTCTTCCATCTGTATGAACTGAGCCGCTCTCTCCCTCAACTCCTCCATAGTCTTTGGTGGCTTGCGAGTTATTTTGTCAGCAAAAACACCAGGCTGTAGGCCATAAGAAAAGTGGTGTCGGGCGATCTCATCACTAAGGTCCTTAATTTTGACCAACATTCAGTTATACCGATCCAGGTAACTTCGCAGTGATTCATCGTCCTCTTGATGGACGTTGACCAAGGCCGCCGGCATGAGAGTGGTCGGTCGGAGTGGGGCGAACTGGGTGTTGAACCGAGCCTTCAACGTGGCAAAACAGTCAATATTATTGGGTGGTAATTTAGAAAACCACTCCAATGCTTCTCCTGTTAGGGAGGATGAGAACACGCGACACCAAATTGCGTCGCTCACCATGTGAAACATCATCTGGTGAGCAAAAGTTTGCAAATGGTTATCCGGGTTGGTTGTGCCATCGTACTTGTCAAAAGTTGGTACCTTCCATTGGTCGGGCAGCGGGGTTTCAAGGATAAATGGAGTGAAGGGCAAACTTCCTTCCGCATGAACTACCAGTCGAGACGGATGCCCGTCTCGATTGGCTCCAGAACTCTCTGCCACTGTGGAGATCAGAGTTCCCCAAGAAGCCACGGTTTTCTCAACTCGAGGCGGTTGCGATCGGTCGGCTTCAGTAATATGAGGATGACTCATCTGGTGTTCCTCCTCTACCCTCGGTTGTGCTCGACTCAGTCGAGCGGGATCTGGAATGTTTAGGGTTGAGGGAATAGGATCCCCCATTTTTTGCTTAAGGGTGGCGTTCTCTTCTTGCAGGATGCGCAACTGCGCTTCATAGTTCCTTTACATTTCGTTCATCCTCTGTTGCAGCTTTCTCAACTTCTCCCTTGTATCTACCTGGTCGTCAGTCGTTCCTCTTCTTTCAATGTTGCTCGTCATGTTTCTAGTGATTACCATATGGGTTATCCTATTGATAAGTGCTCGGCCCCATAGTGGGAGCCAAAATGTTTCAGGTATAGGGACCAAGTGTAACATTCCTAAGGAATATTATTAATATTAAATAAATAAAATTTCCAATTAAAATAAATACCACATTGATTATAACTATTTCCCAAAAACGCGGGAAATATAAAAACTTTAATTGCAACATAACTAAAATATTCGCAATTACGTTAATACAAAATATACCAAAATTCAACATATTTATAAATTACATCAAAATCCTTTAAATGAAAATCCTTTTACAAGCCCAGGTAGACCCTGCTCTCAGTCTCTAAGTAGCTCCTGGCTCACCTGTCACATCATCTGCTCCCGGATAACAAATTATCCGATCATCGCCATACACACACAGATAGGGTGAGCTATGCACAATAACAATATAAAAATATATATGAATTAAATCTGTTTCCCCAATCCCAAAAAAATACATAATTAAATTCATAATTTCCAAATCACCCAACCATGACCTCATAGTCCTTCATGAGTCATATGCATGAACTAGGTCTTGGGACTTCCCTGTGCTCCCATGAAACTAACTCATTCGTGGTCCAATCCTATGAGCCTATCCCGCTCATAGTCCTGCCCTACAGACTCCTCGTCTGTAGTAAATCATCTAAGTCTCATAACTTGGACCATGGCACGCACTCAATCACCATACTATGGACTCCTCGCCCAATAGTAGTCGACGAGAACATCATAGTTCCTTGCCCATCATGCATCCAACACATGCAATCACCATACTAAGGACTCCTCGCCCATTAGTAGCCGATGGGAACTCAACCAGTTCCATGCCCATCATGTGTCCAACCACCGAGCACATCCCAGACCCCTATTGGACTTAGTCCTTCAAGTCCACACACCACAACACATGCATATACTTCCTATACCTAAGAAAGGTAGTCAATTCGCACACACAAGGTCATATAACATGAGAAAATCACATAATCTCGCTCAAGCCAGGACCTCTCACCCAAGTTAAGCCCTCTGCTCCACTTAGGCTAGATCACCTCGCTTGGGCAAGCTTAAAACAGCCACAACGTCACATTATCTCGCTTAGGCGAGATCCCCTCGCCTGGGCGAGCCACACATTCGCTCAAAACCACACCTAAACCTCGCCTAGACGAGTATTCAACCACACACACAAAAAAAAACACTTCGCGGACTCGCTTAGGCGAGCCACTCTCGCCTAGGCGAGCCACTCTCGCCTAGGCGAGAGTGTTAGTCGCTCAAAACTCCAAACCTCTCGCCTGGGCGAGATATCGCGCTCAAACTCTCAAGTTCTCCTCACAACTTCGCTTAGGCGAGTGCCTCTCGACTCGCCTGAGCGAGAGACCATGTCACTCAAACCTCTCCTGGATCGCCTAGGCGAGAATCACGAATCAGAGCTCAACGTGAGACTCTACAATTCTTGCTTAGGCGAGGTGGACCCGCTTGAGCGAGACTTGCAGGGTTTTGAGTCTGATCATGCACGCACTTCGCCAAAACCATCCCAAAATACTAACCAAGCGCTACCAACACAATGTAATGGAAAAACAAACACCAGAATCATGCATTATCTCCAATTAAGTTACCAAAACACAGGACTTAGGCTTCCACAACCATTCCATACCAAAAACCCTCATTCCCAAAACATATAATGCATAAAAGGTTTTTGCAACGTAAAACCACCCAGCCCAATCATCACTCGATCACACATACACGAATTTACCACAATTCCATTACAATTGAGGAGGCAATTACACAGAACCAATACATATAAATCCTGAAATTTACAAGCACAAAGGACAGCTCCCCTAACCTGAAAGAAGAAAATGGGATTTCCTTGGTTTGCCTATGACGTGCCACAGACTCCCTCTTAGTTCAGCCCCTTTTTCGCACCCAAACCTCACCTCTCAATCTCAATTTCGTGCTCTCTCTACAACAGCTCACCACAATTGCCAAAACCCTTCCTTTTTCTTAAACTTTGGCTTTTATATGTGCCTTTCAAATAGGTTTAAAAAAATTAAACGGGATTGGCTTTAGGGTGGCCTTAATGACTATTCAAGTACTTTGGTGAGTGATTAGGTTTTCTTTACCCCTTCACATTCATGCCACAACTAATAATTAGCAAAACAAATAAACCTTATGCTTTACCCACCAAGGTTTGAACCCATGACCTTCCACTCCTAAGGCCAAAGCACAACCACTATGCCAAATCACATTTGATGATATCCTCCAACCCAAACAGTTTACATCATCAATCCCATACTCATACGTATTATTAAAAGGGCAATAATAAGATAACAACACATAATTGGCATAATAGGACTCGAACCCAAGTCCTTTCACACAAACCAAGTACTCTCAACCATTTAAGCTAGTACTCTTCCACACCATATTAAACAACAATAATTATCATAAAGACGCCTTTTACCCGCATTTATTAATTAATTATTTATTTAATTAATTAATTTTCCCGGGTCTTACACCAAGCACCTATCTCCAAAACTTAGTTTGTCCTTATGATCTCCTTGTGCCAACTTCCACCATTCGATTTCTCCTTCTCTCTCTCATTCAATTTCTTCTCGATTCCACTCGTTCGGTTGTCCAGACGATCGTGGTACCTGTCTATAAAGCTCTGATGCTTAAGTCAGTTCAAGTCCGTTCGGGTAAGTGAAATTAATGTTGTAATAAATGCAAGTAAAAGTCCTCACCAACTTACCTAGGGCTCCTATTTATAGTTTTTGACATGGGCCCGTGATTAGGGTTTTCTTAATCATTGCCCAATTGCTTTTTAAACTTGATTACTGACTTGTTTTACCTTAATTTACTTTTAGCTTACTGATTTTGTTTTGTTGCAACTGCCCGACCGGAGGGCCGTGCATTCTGACGGAGGTCCCCATAATTGTGATGACGACAAAATTCCACTAGAATGAACGGTGGAGGTCGTTTGGTTGTAAACTCCCTTAAATCACTGTAGAGAAATTGTCACATCAACAATCCAAGGGATCGTGACCTTCGACCGCTTATCCTTGGGCCGCCTGACCGATGGTTTAGGAGATGTCGATAGGCCATACAGTACAAAAACTTTTTTGAGCTCTTATAAATTTTAGTTTTTATGTTAAATATAAATTTATACATTAGTAAAAATAAATTTTTTACACTACACTAACACAAAAATTACCATACACGTCACTGAATTTAAGTCTGGCATGCACGCAACAAACATAAAAAAATATGCAATAACATTTTTATAAAGAAATTATTAATATTTGCATCTAACCTATAAAGACGAGATGTAAAAGAGCTTTTTTAAGCCTGACCCCAATATGTCAGACGTAAATTTATGTTTGTTGAGTACACGTAAGACGTTAATCTACGTCTGGTCTATAAGAGTTAGACGTAAAAAGTCTTTTTAGTTTGACCTTTAGAGGTCAAATGCAAATTTGTTTAAAACAACTTGTAACACCTATTTCTCCCTGCGCAAAGCTTTCTCTCAATGGCAAAGAATATTTTTTGTGAGTTACAGCTTCCATTAGTGACCATAAAATGTTCAAGTTTTGGGTTTTTTTTTCCTTTTCCCATTTTTTTCTCACCATTGTGCATTCCTTTAGCTCTTTTTGCACACCATGTGTTTGATTAAGGTCGTCGTTGACGCTCATAATCCCGCGACCATGAAGAACTAGGAAGGAGAAGCCCCTGTGGTTGTTCTCAAGGCCGAAGAAATCATGTACTCCAAAGTCAATTCTAAGGTTTTTCTAGTTTCTCAACTGCTCGCTGAATGTGTATTCTCATATCTTTCACTGTGTTGGATAAAACCTCTTTTGCTTAACTTGTTGTAATTTTGTTGCTTTAAGTTGTGTACTTGAATCCTAATATGCTCTAGGACCGCCTTAATAATGTCATTAACATAATCATACAGAGACATAAGACATCTAAGACGAGAGACCTTTAGCCCCCATGCGATGAAGGTACTTTCATTTTTTTCATCTTCTTTGTAACATGCACTTTTGAGTGCTTCGAAATCCTATTTTGACAAGTCATTGTTTAGAGTCAAAATTAGTGGTTTTGAGTTGGCCAGTTATATTCATTTTTTTTTTTTGGGTTGGTTCACTATGTTGAAACAAATACGCTTAACCCCTTTTACGTCTATTATTCAACCAATAGACGTAAATCTACATTTGTTATTCAATCAAAAAACGTAAATTTATGTCAGAAATTTTGACAGGTGTAAATTTACATCTCTTGCAATTACGTCTTGTCTATAACAAACATAAAAAATAAGTATAAAATAACATACGAAAAAGCTTAAAATAATAGACGTAAAAAGTCATTCGTGTTAACAATTTACATAGTTACAATAAAATGAATTAGTTTATAAGATGATGACATTTTTGAAACATTATGGTTAAGATTCTGATTGTTACAAGAATTGCAAAATACATTGTATATTGATTCTTACCGATCTAGTATGTGTTTTGGATGGTGACTCTTAAGAAAACAATTAAATTTGTTTTTTATATAAATATGCTTTTGGCTTAATTAGTTATTTGGTTCTCTAATTTGTTGGTTTGTTTCATCTTGGTCTCCATATTGTTTTTGGGTTGAATTTAGTCCTCTAATTTTTTTTAAATGTTCAATTTGATCCTCCAATTGTTTAAAAATGTTTAATGTTTTTAAAAATTTTCAATTTAGTCCCTCTATTTGAAATTTTGATTTAATTTAATTCTTCTATTTTTTAAAGATTTGAGACTAAATTAATAATTAAGCTTAATTACAACTTATATATACATATTAAAAAACTTAGAATTTATATACCAAATCACACTATCTGAATGTACAAAAATTGGGTATTTAAGTGAAGTGTAAAAATTAAAATAATTTGAGTATTTAGATGGAGTGATTTGATGTAAAAATTATAAAAAAATTATTAATATATATAACTTGTAATTAAGCTTAATTATTAATTTTGTCTCAATTAAATAAAAGACAAAATTATACTGTTTTAAAAAATAATAAAAAGTTAATATTCTATCCTTTGAATAATCAAAATACTTTCCTAAATTACAAATTACTATTCTTTTCGTATTTTCATTATCAAAACAAAGCATGTTAATTTTTTTAAAATAATAGAATATGTCATTAAAATCTTATTTTCATTATCAAAATCCTATTGATAGACAGAAGGAAGGTGTGCATGGAAACACAATTAATGACCGAAAAGCAACGAAGACTTTATAGAGAGAATGGTTTGTAAAGTAGTTTGAAGATTTTTAAAGAGAAATGGTGCATCATCACAGTGTTCACACTTTCAACTCGTTAATAGATTCAATTTTGAGTTAAATAATTTAATATTATGTGAAATTCAAATGTGAAACCAAGAATTCAATATCATAGTTGTAGTATTCAATATTTTTCTATTTATTTTTTTTTATCAATGTGATTTCTATATGTTTTTTAAAAGGACTCGCCGTGATTTTTTCGTTGAGAGTTAAAGCATTCTATGTGTAATAAGAGTAGATGATTGTATTATATGTTATTTCATTATCTCTAAATGATGTAATATTAGTCTAAGAAAAAGGAACACAGGCTTTTTCTTTCTAAATATAAAAATCATATTAAATAAAAAAATAAATAAAGAAAAAACTTTAAATCATTATTATGAGATAAAAATGTTATTAAGTTTATAAAAAACTAATAAATTCATTTATCTTGAAACTTTAGATTGAAAACAAAACAAAACTCAATTTCATAGATATATGATTTAAACTTTAATCTTGTTCTTAAGAAGAAGAAATAATTGACTTCTTAAAATACTAATTTTTTTAATGAACTATATTTTACTAATAAATATTAAAGGTTTAATTATTATTTTTGTTTCTATGTTTTTTCTTTTGATTTATTTTGATTTTAATATTTATTTATTTTTTTCAATCAAGTTTTATTATCATTAAATCAGTTAAATTTAATTTTTTAATTATTTCTATTAGGTTTTTATGCAAATTTAATGAAAATGAACAAATTAAATCAATTTAATATATATATATATATATATATATATAATGAGACTTGATTGAAAAAAATATGTTGAGATTAAAATAAATTAAAATTTTAAATATAAAAATCAAAACAATAATTAAACTGGTGTTAGATTATTTGTTTAAAATCATCTATCATGTCTGTGTGATTCACATTAAATTACAATCTTAATTTTTGAAAAGATAAATGAAATTTATTTTAAAAGGTGAACTTGTTTATGATTTGATTAAACCTGTTATCGAGAGTGTGTTAGATTTGTCAGATGTTATATTTCATAAGATACATGAATTTTAGATTTATAAAATTTTATCACAAGTAAACGGGCTTTTTTTATATAAAACTTAAAATGCATAGCATAAGCTAATTTTGACAAGAAAAATACATTTAATTTAATTTATTTCTTGCTTTTTTCAATAATTTTTTTTTAAAAAATATCGAAATTAAATACAAGGAATTTTTTTTTAAAAGATAAGCAAAATTAATTCTAAAAGTCAAAGGTGTCAATCATGAAAGTTTAGAAAGGTTAGTTTACTACATGTCTTTATATTCACACAAGCAGTCACTTCAATATTTATTAATTCCGCGTCTTGTGGATATCTAAATGCCCATCACCATATTTTTATCCACATTTTTCTTAACCAAACATTATTTAGTATTTTAATCATAAACATAAAATTATTAAAAGGGTAACTTATGATATATCAAATCTGAAACATATTAGAGTATTTAGCATCAATTACTATTGAATTGAGTTATTTTTCTTAATCACTCTTAGGAGTAAAGTTGGATATTTGAACAAAAGTATATGTAAATGGAACACCTACATATTCGATAGATATGCGAGTGTGTATATTTATTATTTTGTAAATTTTAAATGTAGAATTTTTTTATTTATTTGTAGTTTGGACAATTCGAAATTTTACTTACGGATCCTTTACAGGTAATTTGTATCACCAAAACTAATTAAGCTTAAAATCTAATACTTTATATTTATATTGATTATCACAAAGCCTAATCCAATCCAAAATTTATTTTGTTAGTTATGGCTTGTATTGGTTGTATTGAATCAATCATTGTTATCTAAAAAAATACTAAAAGATCTCAATATATTTTTATAGGTATACAAATTTTTCACGATGAATACACTTTATAAGAAGTAAATATACAAAGAGTGTTCACATACATACATCACAAAAAGTTGTATATACCATCTTTACATCATTTACGTGGATTTAAATCAATAATTATACTACTTTAACCAAATAAATATTGCATCTATTTAACCAAAAGTATTGTGATCTTGGAATTTTTTATTTATTTTTTTAGGATGTTATATGTTTCCATTATGTTCACTCAGTAGTTTTGAGTTGCATAGTAATTCTTACATACCACTCTCATGTGATATAATTGGTATAATGCCCAAGTGAGTACCTTAACAAAAAAGTTTAATTATGTAACAACTATTTCAACTTATTTAACTAATTAGATTTGGTTCACGTTCACATATGTATTGTAATTGATTCTTTATATTATCACAGGGTTGGTGATAATTATGAAGATTTCAGAATGCCTTTTAATTGGTTACGTAGTGATTCAAGATACAATTCAATCTTTAATTGTTTCAAAATCTATGATAGTGATACTTTAATTTAAGTTACTAATTCGTGTTTGACATGTATCGTATCTAATACTTTTTAGAATACTTTATATTCATCAAATAAGATATCTAATCTATAAAACAATAGTATTTTTATGATAATAATGATTTATAATTTTTTATGTAAACAACTTAAATATATATGTTTTTAATTTTGATTCACACAATAACAATCATATATTTGTCATATTTTTAAGAATTATTTTACAATTTTCAATATGTATATTTCACATGATGTATCCTATTATTTTCAAAATAAATATATCGACGTATCGTATATGTGTCGTATCTGATACATGTATCGTATCTGTATTGTATCCGATATATATGTATCGTATGTGTGTATCATAGATTCAGACATAAACTTAATCAACAATTATATTAAGTTAATCAAAATATTGCGTTAATTTGCATTTATGTTGTGGTCTAAAATATAACTAAACAACATATAAAAAATGTAGAATAAATGTCTAGATATTTTACTGAATTTTTTTGTGTTATCTTTTATTGAGTTTTAACAATATACCGATGTTATGTTGGTACTTTAAATTTTTTTTTAATGTACGGTCTAATGAGGCTACTACGAAATATTTACTCATGGTAGAGCAAGCTCTTCTATTCTGGTTCATAGTTTCTCTTGGCTATATGTTCATCATCATATTTTAAAGACACAACTCAGAAAAAAATCTAATAGATAATTCAAATTGAAATGTATATATATTTTCATTTCTCATACATAAATATATTTGTATACTGATCTCTACTTGAGAGTCTCACACTTCATATATTACATATAAAACAAATCACTAACCTAATTCTAATATTTACGATTGCATTTCTTTTGTATGCCATCTAATGTAACCTAATTTCACTATCAGAATAAAAAGAAGAAAACTTCGCAACCATGCTGGAGACAACTTTGATAAACATTCTTTGAACTCAAATTATTGTTTTTATTTTGAATTCCTGCCCTTAATTTTTTTTTTTTATGTCAAGTGTGTAAAGACAAAAATGGTAATAGGAATGTATTTTGTTCAAAATTTTATTTTTACTGATTTTTATCAGATTATGGAACTACCATTAGATGTTACAATTTTAGGAGCAGAGTTTAGAATTTTATTTAGAAGAAAGATCTTGCAATTTAAGTTGTAACATTTTGAATAATATTCTTTTTGGCTCTTTTGTTTACATTAAATTTACAAATTTAAATGCATTTACCCCTAATTATTAAAAGGTACAAAATATACTTTTGTATTTATTTTTCTCACTTTCATTTATTTAGCTTATTTAATTATTATTTGCGGAGCTTTCCAATTGTAGGAAATAATTTTATTGGGCTGAATTTTGAAGTAAGTTGTACGTTCCGGAGACTATTTCACTTTGTACTCTTTTTGTTTCTTCCTACACCGCTGTAAACTCTTAAATCATAAATGCTAAACCATAAAATATACATACTTTAAAAAAATTTCTAGATTTAGAAATATGTTCCAAAATGTATATTCCGGAATATATTAAAGAAATCTTTCGAAACAGGTTTCGAAAGGTATTTTCTGAGAGGGTAAAATAGTATTTTCCTCTAACTCATGGGGTGTAGGAAGAAAGAAAAGGGAGGTGTAAGAAGAAGCAACCTTTTCAATGGGCTACTATTCATATGTGGATTTGCATCCTGTATTCGATGTGGCTATACTATTCATACTCCTGGTTTAATCTTCATACAACCTACTAGTATACTGTAATGATTTTCACAAAATTCTTTCACAAAACCTAATAATTTTTCTTTCTTAAATATGTATATAATTTATATAATTAAGTTAACAACGTTATTTAAATCTAAACTTTCTCATATTTCCAATTTAAATCGATATTTCTCAAATTAAACAAAATTGACAAAAATTGAAACTTATTTAAACACAAAAATAAAATTACGAATGATTTGACAAATCTTAAAAAAAATTAGAAAAAAAAAGTATTTTAACCTTTAAATTTCTAACTTTTATTATCCATTAACTTTATAAGTTTGACGTATCGGAAGTTGTAAAATATTAATTATTTCAAGCAATATATTATTTTATTTATAGTCTTTAATTATTTTTTCCTTAATTTTCATTATTTTTTTAACGATTAGATACTTTTTTGTTTCTATTTTTGTCATATTTATTCAATTTGGTCTTTATTCTCGTTGAACGTTCAATTAGGTCTTAAGTTTCATCAATTTTTGTAAATTTTTTTTTTACTAACGGTATTTAAATAGTTAACGTTTGTGAATAGTTTGATTTAAAAGAAATTGTTTACTTTTCAATTTTTTACTTTTTAATAAGTTTCATCAGTTCCTAATTTTTTTTTAAAATTTTTAATTATTTTTTTTAATTTAAAAGAAATTGTTCAATGTCAAGTCACCATTGTGTCAATTTCATTTCACAATTATGTAATTTTTTTTTCTCAAATTAATTCTTATATTTGTTTTTTTTTCAATTCGGTCCAATTTTTTGTTAAAATAAAATAATTTGGGCTATCTAAATTGAGATAAAATTTAATATGTATATAAATATTATAATAATATTTTTATTAAAATTTATATTTTTATTAATTATTTTTAAATTCAACTAGAAATTATTAAATTTAATTATAAATTAAATATAATTCTTAGCTTAATATAGAATATAATTATTTAAAATATTATTAGAATATAACTATTAAATATTTTTTTAAAATAAACATATTTCTAAAATTGAAATTTAAATCTAAAACATTTAATATTTTTATTATATTTTAGATATTAAAATCTAAAATGTTATAGACTTAAATGTCAATTTTTAAAATATTAGTATATTATTTTAATAATATTTTTAAAATTTTTAAATGTCAATTTTAAAAATATTAATATATTTAGAATATAATTGTTGGAAGAAAATATTTATTAATTATATTGTAATAATATTTTAAATAATCGTATTCTATTTAAATATTGAATCTAACAAGAATCGTATTCAATTTGTAATTAAATCTAATAATTTATTATTGAATTTAAAAAATAATTAATTAAAATGTTAATTTTAATTAAAATATTAGTATATTATTTATTTAAAAATTAAATTTTTCTTTGTTTGAAAAAGACAAAATCGTTCAATTTTAACAAAAATTGTGACTAAATTGTCACACTCTTGCAACATCCTTAACTATCCAGTCTGTGTCAATAAGCCTATCCGATTTGTTTGGATCGTCAGGTCGGCCAAAACTGTGTATGTCGTCGGGCCGACCTGACATGTCTAAGTCATCTAGGTCATCTAGGCAAAATTGACACCTCTAATCTTGAACTATGTGAAATTTCACAAATTGTGAAATTTCAATTTTCTTCCTTTTTTGAGTGAATTTCAAATTCTACTATTTTAGTGATTTGAAATACCTTCTTAAAATTCCTCTATTTCAATTTCCTTTTAATTTCCTCATTCAAACAAGTCATTTTACTTAAAAGAAATTCAAATTCTCTAAATAAATGAATTACTCTCTTAAATTGCCCCATCCAAACACACTATAAATGTTTAATTTCAATTTCATATTCTCTATATGATCTCCTATGTATTCATACCTAACATTGTACACTTGCTTAATAGTAGTCACATTATCCTCATTGTTTTCCATCAAAATAAGTAAAATATTTTTCAATTTCACTAAACTTTTAGTTAATGCAACCACCATGGAATCCTCATTAGATTTTAATTTGTTAACATGTAGATGACTTACCAATGTATCAGCCAACACATGGTTATAATTCTCACATTTTACCTTCATAATTCACTCTTTTTTATTGCTTAGTGGTTTACCCTGTAATTTAAATGGATAGTCATATTTTCTTATTCTAGTTATAGTGAGTTATAACTCCTATTTGTATGTTATATTTACTACATTTTTCACATCCTAACAACACATTTTTTCTTCTTTACCTTAGGTTTGGATGAAACATTTCAACAATTCTAAGAGATTGAAATGCATTGCATTTGAAATTCTTGTAATTGAATTCTCTTCATTTTCTAAATAATTTGTTTGGATAAAGTAATTGGAATACCTTACATTTCAATTTCCTGTTTGGATAAAATAATTGAATTTCTCTTATTAGATAAAATTTCATTTTAATAATATTTATTTTAATTTGTAAAATTTTGAAATTAAATTTACAAAATATAATTGTTAACTTAAAATATTTAAATGCAGTCAAATTTCAATCGAGCCGACTCGACCGAATTCGGCCAAATTTTGGTCGATGTAAACTCAATCCAATTTTACCATCAAGGTCGAGGTCGACTCGATCAAATTCAACCAATATCGATTTGACCAAATTTGGTCGAATTTCAGTCGGATTTGACTAGATCGAATTTGGCCAAATTTCGATCAGGCCAACTTCGTCACATTAGGCCAATTTTGGTTGGGGACGACGTGGTCGAATTTGACCATGTCAGCTCAACTGGGTTTGACTCGGCCAAATTTCGTCCAAGGTCGACTCGACGTATTTTAGCCAAATTTGGATGAATTTAAGATAGGGTCGTCTTGGCCGAATTTATCTCGAGGGCCATTAGGTCATATTTGAAGAAAATTTTGGTCGAGGCCAATTCGGTCGAATTCGACCAGGGTTGACTCTGTCTAATTCGACCACATTTTGGCCAAGGTCAACTTGACCAAATTTGGTCATGTACGACTCGACTGAATTCGGTCGAGTTGGCCTAGACTGAATTCAGTCGAGTTAGCCCTAGCTAAATATTTGGCTGAACTTAGTGAATTCGGTTGATTCGGTTCCAACCAAAATTTGGTCGAATTCGGATGAGTTAGTCCAAATTGAATTTCGTCTAAGTTCGCACCAACCGAAATTTGACCTAATTCGACTGATTCAGTCTTGGTCGATTGTCAGCCAAGTTGACTTCAACCTATTTTTCATCTTGAACAATGAGGAATTCCACAAATTGTGAAATTTCAAATTCCTTATTTTTTGAGTGAATTTCAAATTATACTATTTTAGCCATTTGAAATACCTTCTTAAAATTTCTCAATTTCAATTTTCTTTAAATTTCTTCATCCAAACAAGTCATTTTACTTCAAAGAAATTCAAATTCTCTAAATAAATGAATTACTCTCTTAAATTGCATCATCCAAACACACCATTATTGTTCATTTGTTGTATCAGACTTCAATATCACAATTTCAAATTCAAGTTTAAATGCTACTTCATAATCTCATTCAAATAAGTCATCACACTTCTCAAATACCTAGACAAATACATTACAATATAAGCATATGTCCCTTGTTACATTGTTTACACAAATGATAACATATTTTGTTTTCCACATATGTTGAAAAAATTTCAATGCAACCCTTTTAATCAATTCAATATTTGTTGCCTCAAAATTTCACAATTCAAACCTTTCATATGTGAGACAACATTTCAACTTCATACAATATTATGTTCCAAAATTTGAATTTCATTTTTGTAAAAAGAAAAAAAAATCAACATTGCAACATGCAACAACAATGTACACTTTCAAATTGTGTAATTTGAAAATCAAAATTGTCATCTCTAGACTACAATTTTCAAGTTATAAATTATATAATTTGAAAGTGAATTATATTCTAGATTGTGTAATTTATGATACAAATTTAAACACTACATTATCATTCCAATTGTATAATCCAAAATACTATTTTCAAGTTATAAATTACATTATTTGAAAGAAATCACTTTTCGCTTAAGAAATACTAGATGTCTTTCAAATTACACAATCCAAAAAACTTTTGGATTTCACAACAAAAAAACTCCAAACCAAAACGCTATTTAGCTCTCAAAACATGTAAAACTCAAAGAAAAAATAGAAAATGTAAAACTCAAACATGTTCCCACCTTCAAGTTTCACAATATAATGATCTTCACTTCAGATTAATATGGCGCCAAAGTTTAGCTCTCAACATCTCCTTCATGAATTCTCAAGACAAGAACACAAACCATCAATATATGTTCCTATAAAAACCTTCGTTGTCATTTAATAGAAAGTCAAAGTGGGAATTTCCAAATTTATAAGCTTGTAGGAAGAATTTATAGGGATGCAAAAGGTAATTTTCTTAATTAAAGTGTACCATGTGCAAATCTCGGTATTTTTTTATCGCAGAAGTGTCATGTCAGAAAAAAAGAAAAAAAAAACGTTTTGTTACATACATGATACATGTACAATACTATTTTAAAAAATAAATAAATGAATAGCTGCGACCCTGCATTTTATTTTTTAAATGTAACCATAGATGAATCTCATTATAATAATCTAAATATATATTATTTCATTTTACCAAATTAAAAAAATGGTAGTAGAGAACCTTATTAAAAACAAAAAAATTTATTCCAGTAAGTCCTTTTCAATCTAATTAATTAAGCTTAGGGTGCTTCCTGGTAACTAGAGAAAGAATTAATTGCACTGCAAATAACCCACGAAATTGATAGTTTTCTTTTTTTATTTCAATTAACAATTAGAAGTTGAATCCTCTTAACAAAAAATAAAAAATTGAATCTAAGATGTGAACATTGAACACCAAGCATATTCCCAAGATGGATTCCGTTCATATTAACATTGATTACATCAACTCAAAGTCAATTTTTTGTTCATAAACATAGTATTTTAGACACAAAGATATGGTTCATGCCAGAACAAAAATGAAGCATGGTTCATGCCTTCTTTAGTTTCATCATCATTAATATTATTCATTTGCAATGACCAGGTTTAAATATTCCATATTACCTACTATAGTAACCACTCCACTTTCTTTAGTTAGTATATATAGCACACACAAGTGCTTAGGATTAAAGCATAGCAAAGATGGGAACTGAACTTCGAACAGATTCCACAGACTACAGGACAGAGCTTCTTTCCCCAAATATAGCAGCAGAGAATGTGTCCATGGCTAGGCAACCTTCATGGAGGATCAACATGGATGAACATCGGTTACCAGAAAGGCAAATGGACTCTCATTTTGGCTTTGGATTCTTCATCAGAACACTAAGTATGTATATGTATCAGTTGACATTTTTTTTAATATTCTCTTTGTGAAATTGACCTTTCTGAGATGAAATTTGAATGTTTATGATCTCAGAAAGACAAAGGAAACTTGCTGAGTATTACAAGAGGCAGGAGAGGCTTCTTAAAGGGTACCAAGAAGTGGACTCATACACTGATTTGGGCATGTTACCAGGAAATCAATCAGAGGTTTTGAAGAAAATATGAACTTTTGCTAATTTCTTGACTATTTTTTTTGGGGGAGAAAGTGCTTTTCATTGACTTAATTTTCATCAAATTTGGTTCGGTTTCTGATATTTTCAAATTGATGAATGGATTCTTCAAGTTTTTGAAAATATGTAACTGTGACTGTTTTCTATCTATCAACTTATTATTTAGTGATGATAAAAAACAGATTTAGCAAATAGTAAATGACCAAGAACATTTTTCCTTAAAAGGGTGTGTTTGATGATGCATATGTGATTGGAAAATTTTGATTGCTCAGGATGATATGAAGGAACTTGAAAGGAGTGAGAGGGTGGCAATCTATGCATCTAACATAGGGAACATGGTGCTGTTTACAGCAAAAGTGTATGCTTCCGTTGAGAGTAAATCCCTGGCTGTTATTGCATCAACTCTGGACTCACTATTGGATCTCTTGTCAGGATTTATACTTTGGTTCACTGCTAATGCTATGAGAAAACCAAATCATCACCAATACCCTATTGGCAAGAACAGGATGCAACCTGTGGTAACTGTTTTCTCTTTCATTTAGAAGTTTAACAAATAAAAAAGTATGGCTTCATATATATATATATATATGCAATACCAAACATCCATGGAAAGGGAACTTGCATAAACAAGTATTGGTTATTTATGTTTGGAACTCAAGTGTGAGTTTAGTTCACACCTTAAATAAAAATGAGAGAGTTGAAAAAGACACAAAAATTAATAGATTTTGAATTGGAAGTGATATCAATCCCTAAAACTCACATCTCGTTGTTTTTTAATCTACTTGATGAATCCATCCACGAAAGACTCATACTATAGAGTTTGATCAGAAAAAGAAAAGCCATAATCTGAACATATGAAAATGCAGTCTAGTGGCTGGTGAATGTATAGAAAAATAGGATAATATTTGTCACTGGAAACAAAATCACACTTCACATTCATTACACATCAGTACAAATAGATAGAAATAGAAAAACAGTTACAGACAGCTACGAAACTGTTATTGACAGTTACAAGATAACAGTCACCGAGGTGAATTTAAATCATACCTTAAATAGAAATAAGAGTTGAACAAACATATAAGGAAAAGGAAGAAGATACACAAATTCACAGTTTTAAGAGTTTTAAGATTTTATATCAGAAGTGATGTTAATCCCTTATATAGATTAGAATTATCTTATCATTGTTAAATCTGTCTAATAAATCTCTTCTCAAAAGACTCATCAATATGGAAAGGACTCATTTTGAAGGGAAAATTCCTAAAAACCTAAATGTGAGTTTAAATCTCACATTTTATAGAACTGAGAAAGTTGAGTAACATGGAAAAAGAAAAAAAGAAGATCCATGAATCAATTGTCAAAGTTTTAGGTTGAAAATAATTTGATATTGTTTTTTTTACTCAATTCTTATTTTGATATATTTGTACAGGGTATAGTTGTGTTTGCATCAGTTATGGCAACTCTGGGATTGCAGATTTTGTTTGAATCAGGAAGAGAAATCATCACAAAGGTACAAATAAAAATTAAAGTGAACAAAAAATCATGATGGAGAATGAACAATTTATGTGTGATCTTTTTCATGAAGAAAAAAACGAAAGAAGATTAGCATATGTAATCAAGTAGCATTGCTTGATAGATTCTATGTTAACACAATCTATGCTTCATTTATAACAGACTCAGCCCGAGAGGGATCCAGTGAAAGAGAAGTGGATGGTAGGGATTATGGTGACAGCCACTTTGGTAAAAGTTGCACTAATGACTTACTGTCGCAGGTTCAAGAATGAAATAGTGAGGGCCTATGCTCAGGACCATTTCTTTGATGTCATTACAAACTCCATTGGTCTAGCCACTGCAGTTTTAGCCATCAAATTCTACTGGTGGATTGATCCTGTTGGAGCCATCCTGGTATTAGTTGTTAAATTTTTGAACATTTAATCACAAAAACAAGTCTTGAATGCAAGTGTTACATATATTTGAGGCTATGATGAAAAGTAATAACATGAATGGAATGGAATGCAGATAGCCTTATATACAATAAGTAACTGGGCAAAAACAGTGATGGAGAATGTGTGGTCATTGATTGGTAAAACAGCACCAGCAGAATACCTTGCAAAGCTAACATATCTGTGTTGGAACCATAACATGGAGATCACGCACATAGACACTGTGAGAGCCTACACATTTGGGTCCAATTACTTTGTGGAGGTAGACATTGTGGTGTCAGAAGAAATGTCACTTGTTCAAGCACATGACATTGGAGAGACACTTCAGGATAAGCTTGAAAATCTCCCAGAAATTGAGAGAGCCTTCGTCCACATTGACTTCAACACAACTCACAAACTCGAGCACAAGCCCAAGGTGGTGTAGAAAACCAAAAGAAAAATATTAGGCCATGTTTTAAGAGTGAGTAGTTTGGATTTGATTAGAATTTAGGCTTTAAATTTTGTTTAGTAATTGTGCATTATAATTATCCTTGTGAAACAAATTTATTCTGTGAAAGTTTTCTTGCAAAAATATTAAGGAGGGGATAAACGAGTGGAATTTTAATGTACATTTGTTTACTCACATTATATTCATTATCATTAAATAAAAATTCCATATGTAATGATTTTTCTCTCTTTCATTTTAGTGACTAAAGTTCCCTAGCATAGGACATGGACACTTAATCTCTTCAACGATATTTGGTTACTTTCAACATTCATTAACTCTTATTAGTATAACAGTTAAAATAATAATGATTTTGTTACCAAATTAAATATATTTATTTCATATTATGATTATTTATTATAATTTAAAAAACATACATGTAAAATAAAATAGTAATCATTACTTCTTTCTCGTTATATATCGTAATGCTATTCAAAACTAATATAAAATATTTATTCCATAATAGGCGTTTTTTTCTGTTACTAATTCTTTACATATAAAATAATAAATATATATAACTGTAAAATAAAAAATTGTATGCACTTCCTGTAAACAGTATTGTGATAAAATAATAACTATTCAAGAAAAATAATATCAATTACTAATCACAGTTTATTAAAAATAAATTATGTGATTATCTTATTCATAAAAATTAAAAATACTACATTATTTAATTTAATTATGCAGTTAAAAATAATCTAACTATCTTAACTCCAAAAAAAATCATTATTACATTAATTATCTTAATTTATTTTTTTCATTTCAACACTAAATTAACTATAGCTAATAATAAAAGTAAAAATAAAAAACACAAAAAAAGTCAAGAATGTGAAAGTTACAAAATTTGAGACACAAAATTATGGTAATGTTTGTAACATAAAACATACTTATACCCCTTCTTTTAAATATTTTTCTAGAGTTTATCTCTTCTCAGTAATTGAAGGTAGTTATGTTTTTCATTTACATGCTTCATAGTATAATGATTCTCCCATATTCATTCCCGTAAATTAATTCTTCCCAAAATTAAAGTGTTTGAAATATAGCTGATCGCTAACAATCGCACACCTCTACCACTCTGTATAATGGTGCCCCCTAATTCTATTAATTTTCAGAGCAACTGCAATATGTTTGATAAAATGCCCGAGATCAAACAAGCATATTTTCTTACATGCATTAGATACAACTAGTAACAACTTATGTCTTTTAACCAAGTGATGCAAGTTTCGAATCTAGCTAAAGTAACTTCAAATATAGAATGAACTAAGTTTGAAACACATGGTGCCAATATGCACACCACTAAGCAGTTGCCGATGGAAGCACCGAAAGAGACAATTATTCATGAAGTGTAAAACAATTTTATTTGTACAATACTCAACTTGAAGGTAAATACTGCCTTAAATAGATATTAAACAGCTGAAAAGAGACAATTCTTACAACCCCTACCAAACAAATACCAGACCTCTGTTATTGATATCAACTGGACCACAAACACCGACAGGGACATTGTCACAGTAGGCACCATAGTTATGTTTGAATGAAGAGATCACTGATAGTTACCAAAAGAACACCAATGCTGACATAACTAATGCCTTTATGAGATGTGTGTTTGTTACTTACAAGTAAACCAACAGTGCCACTGAATTGTTATATCTCATTTTCCCTAACCTCAAATTGATCTAGACTCATAGGTGAATGAACAAGTATTGCCCATTTTGAGCATTTTGAGCATACTAGTAATCTCGGAGTACATACATGAAATGAAGAATATATGATTTCAATATGGTGAGCTTCTCCAATAAAAGTTAGAATTGGATACGAAATTTTACAGTCAGGACTTACTGTTCTATTAGAGTTCACTCCTACCTTAGCATCATGGACCAAATAGGGTTGTTTCACAAACATCAACACTGACCAAAGTTTTGCCACAGGTTAGAATAGTTAATACCCAAAATTCTGAGGACACAACCTATAACCCAAAATTGAGGAGTCCATCTTTCATTTGCACATGGGGCTCACGCCTCCATTGCCAATTCAATCTTGACCAAGGTATTAAAATTCGCACCTTGGAAAATAAGACCGTGTCCTGATTTATATATATACCACAAGGCATCCCACAACATTTTTAAAGCAAAGAAAAGACTAATTATAGTCTTGGAAAGTGGTAGACTGATTAGTTGCATCACAAGTACACCGATCAAAAGTTAGGAAAAAAAAAACCTATAATTCTATTTGCCATAAATGCTACGTAATCAATACCAATAATTTATCCAATATAATAGAAAAAATTAAACTAATTATCTTACTCTATAGAGTTCATTTTAAAGGGAGATGGTTGTGTAAGAAAATTTCTTTGACTTTTGATTGAATTACCTTAAAACATAAAAAGTGGTTTTCATAGGCAACTGCTAATTGGGGACATGTAGGTGCCATGAAGTATGATCAGATGATGAAGTGATACAATAATCTCTATTCAAAGGCAAATTCCATGCACAAAGTATGTGTTACCTCTATACCTAAGAATTCTATTGTCAGCTCCAACACACCACATATGGCCCTGCAAGTCCAAATGCCCTTTCATTTCAGCCATTTCCCACACAAACTTGAAAATCCCAAGTGCCCGATCCAACTGCTTCACACCACGCCCAACCATCTTCTCACTATCTGAAGTCAAGATTCTTCCCATAAACAAGCAAAACCTGCCATTACTTCCATTGACCCCACCGCACATGTCTACTTCAATATCTACCACCCTTCCATAGAGGTAATACAGTAATAAAGTGAATAAGCAACGAGAGGAGTGACCCAACATTTTGGAAAGCTTCTTCCTCACAAGGCTTTCTTGATGCTGAGCTTCCTTATATCCAACATTCTTGTCAACCGAAACATCCCTTATGTGCAAAAGCCCCTCCTTCGTGATCTCAGCCTTAGCTACATGCAACTTTAACCTCGTTTCCTTTCTACAGCATTCAATCAGATCATTGAACATCACAAGAACATCTTCCCATTTTCGTGAGTCGGTGAAATCAACTTTAGAAGATGAAAGCTTCATCCATGAAGAAGACCCAGGATCTGAAAAGACACCAATTTCAGTCAGAAAGTTCAAACAGCTATGAACAATTTGGGCACCCAATAAAGCATTGTTGTTTAAGCCCCGAGAAGACAAACAATCCAAATCAATTGCAAAACCATTCAGAACTTCTTTAAGTGCACCAGTCCATATGCGATGCTGAGTAACCTGGGAGCAAACTTTGTGACGAACCAACTTCCTTTGTTGAGCAGAAACATTAAGAAAGTTGCTCACTTTAGTTAGTGAATCAACCACCATAGGCTCTCTTTCAGTTGCTTTACCAAAAGGGGTAAAAGATTCATTTTTTACATTTGAAACAAAAGAGGCCAGGACATGTTTCATTTTGTGTTGAACAAATGTCGACCCAACATACCCACGAACAAGGGACTTGAAAGTACACATGTCACGCTCAATGTCATCGTCAAAAAAGGTTGAATTGCTCTTCACATCAATGAGTCTACCATTAACTGCATCCACATTTGCTAGTAAATGGGTCAATTCCTTCACCTTGGGAAACTCATTATGATACCATTGTAGGCTGAGAGCATCATTTGAAGTGTGATAAAACATCGAATTCAGGTAGAAGGCTGCAAACTTGTTGGTTCTAATAAAATGGTTTCCATAGTAACGTAGCTCCAAAAATCTACAACCCATTGTGCCGAAACTAAGTCACCTTCCAAGCAAGTAAAACAAGACTCAAATGACTGTAAGAAATGGTACTTGTGACGCATCAACAATGAATGTAGAAAAATAACAAACACAAGAAGCAAGCAAACAATCCATTCAGTCACCTTGGGACGCATGGCCACTTTGACCGCATCAGCAAGCTCTTCGACACCTTAAGCATCAGAGCTCCTCACCAAATTCAATGCCTTTGGCCATATAATTTCGCCTTCAGCTCAACCTACGTCTAACCTAAACCATGCAGCAAATAAAACAGACAAAAAAGGAAAATAGACTAAGGATTTACCATCACTAATCTTCAAGAAAATTTCTCATTTCCAAATGCAACATCACAATACTAAAAAAGAGACTATCATTTAAAGCACTAGAGCTCCACCCACTACAAGAAAAGCAACAAAAAGTGTCCCAATAAAACCCTCGCTCCAAACCAAATACCGACACTTATGCAACGGCTTAGCGTGCGGAACGAGCCCTTTCTTATACTAGGGTGACAAAGTCATTATAACTAGGGTTGTCAAGCCGTCTCAGAAAAGCAAAGGTGAAACCCAAGCTTAACTCGTCACGTTCCTTTTTTATTTTTTAAAAAGTATTAATAGTAATTAGGGTTATGCCCTCACTAAAATCTAATTTTTTAAAAAGTTGTTGTTTTTTTGTGTGGACTAAGCCCTTGCTAAAGTTTTATTTTTTTTAAAAATATTGTCTCTTGCATGGGCTAAGCCCTCACTAATGTTTTACTTTTAAAAAAATATTATTACTTGCGTGGGTTAGGCCCTTGCTAAAGTTTTATTTTTTTAAATAAATATTACTTCTTGCGTGGGTTAAGCCCTTTCTAGAGTTTTATTTATTTTTTTAATATTGTTATTTGTGTGGGCTAAGCCCTCGCTAATGTTTTACTTTTTAAAAATATTCTTACTTGCATTGGGCAGGCCCTCGCTACAGATTTAATTTTTAATATTAAAACCTTTTGTAGCATCAGTTTGGGCCTCGCTACATATATAATTTTTAATTTTTATACCTCTTGTAGCATCAACTCTTTCCATTGAAATTTAAATTAATATACCATTTAGCATTGGAGAACCAATGCTTGTTCAGTAAAAAAAAAATCAATGGTTCCTCTATTTAATGGCCAAAACCAAAATGCATACAACCTAATTGAACAAATATATATCCCAATTTCGTATCCAGAAACCAAAATGCAAAAACCATACTAAGTAAAATTTATATACAGCTACAAATCACATTTAAAAGTCTCATAAACTATTAATATAACAAACTAGCTAATTGTAATTGAAGATAACAATTATTTAGTTTAGCCATTACCTTGAGATGAAACTGACCAATCAAAGAAGCACACTCCACCACTTCAGCACAACGTCTTCACCACCAAGGTACCTTTTTTTGATGTTGTGATCAATTATTAGTTTAAATTCTACACACAAGCAAAAAAGATAAAACTGTGAACCTAGCTCATAGGTCTTGTTTTTTAAGTTATCCAACTCATTATTGTAGTACTTCTATAGTTAAACATAAGTAAAAAAAAAATACAAATGGATGGACTGAAATATCTGTTTTCTTGTTTTTTCAGCATATGGCCTTTGTATGTCAGACTCAACAGTGTGCCCCTATCAGTAACAAGGCAATGAGCAACATAGTTTTCTTGATAGGAACAAACATATTATGTCTAAGCCAAAATAACTCAGACTCCAATCACAAAGAAACAAGGAACACATACAGTTGGATAATATAACAATAAAATTGGGGGAAGCAAGAAAGTGCATTGCAACATCAAATAAGAAAAACAAAGCACTAAAAGAGATATACCAATTACAAGCCATGGCAGCCACACTTTTGTGAACAAGAGCAGCCACAATTTTCAAAGAGTTTTTTATTTTGTTTATTTAAAAAGAACCTTTGATAAGTTGTTTAGAATTAGTCTTTTGCTCTATTTGCTGAATTTTAGTCTTTAATGGCCTAATTGTGAACGCAATCTGATAAAGGTACTATATAATGAGTATTAAATCAATCCTTATATAAAATAAACAAATCTAACTTCCAAAATGTTATGTTTAATGAGTTTGGTAACATTGCCAGTATAAAATATAACCAATTGCCTGTGACTTGTCAGACTCTTAGGCTATCAGTCACAAGCAACAAAACAGTATGGCACTAATTTAAATGAAAAAAATAATGCTAGATAGTCAAATATGGTATTCTTTCTTTTTCTAATCTTGGCACTTATCTTTGGTGAAAGAGGAATTTCGGCTAATTTACCTCAAGGCCAATTGCGTGGTGTCTTTTACCTTTACCAACTTCGACAAACATTAAATACAAGAGGACAAGTCAATCAATTTAAGCAAAATTATTACCTATGAAATACAGCTACAGGGAGGCAACAATAAGTACTTGTCAAACGTAAATCTTTATCAATACCATAAAAATCTTATAGTTCTATTTATCTATTGTTTTAAAGTTTTATTTAAGATTGATTTATATCATTATTGTGTACTTGTTAACTTTGAATATGTTTTTGTTTGCTCTTTTTGATTTTTTAGAGTGGTGACTCAATTGTGGGAGCAGCAGAGGTAGTGGAGAATGTAGGGAAAAGGGCAAATGAAACAGTGGTGGCTGTGGCGATGAATGGCAGGACAGTTGATGGCAGGACAGCAGGAGAACGGTGGTAGGACTGTGACAGTGCTGGAACCAGATGAGGATGTGGCATTGTAGAGTGTGTGAAGCAGAGGAGGTTGAATTCAGGACTCCCCTATCGTTGGAGTAGGAGCCTCAACGAGATTCGAACTCAAGACATTGGGTTTGTTGTAAGACTCAGATAGCATTGTTACGGAAAGGTTAACCCATTTATACAAGACCCCAAAATTCCTTTAACACGCACGTAGACCAATGCCGCACGGTTCGGAATTTCTGTCATGGCTGCTTCAAACCACCACCCCACAACACTCAACACAGCTGTATCTTAGATAACCAAATCATATTTCTGACATAATCAAATCATATCTTCAACAGGATCTATTTATAGATCTGATGTGAAGAGAGGGCTGTCAATGGACATTTGTAACATTACACCAGACTGAAAGAATACAATAACTACCTCTGTTAGTTTTAACAAATTGCCTCGGGATTAATTTGTTCTAAAGAAAAGCTACCTTTTACAAACTAACTCTACAATATTCACCACTCCCATGAACTCAAGGTCGTTGAGCTAACATGGAAGCCCATTCACTTTTGAGTTTGTTCTTAGAAACAAAAATCAAATAGTGCAGAGAGGTTTGGTGAGAACATCTGCTTATTGATCTTGAACAGGAATGTGCTGAACAAGAACTTTTTGGCAAAAGCCTTTTCTTGGGCAAAGAACAAATTGATCTCCATATGTTTTGTGTTTTGTCACAGTAAATAATATAAGTTGAAAAATGAACTTGAAGTTCTGTTAGAAGTGTTTGACCCGAGGAAATTCATCAGTAACTTGAGTAAGACTCCAATTCTCTGCTTCAACATTGGAACTTCCTACAAGTGGTTGTTTTCTGGACAATTACGAGGTAAGATTTAATCCAAATACAAAATATGGGTTCCTCTGGTAGATCTTTTGTTAGTAAGATAAGCATCCTAGTTAGCATCATAGGCGGCATAAGGGTATAAGGTTTTGACCAGAAGCAGCATGTTAAACATGAAGTCCATGATTGAGGGTGCCCTTAGGTTACCTAAGAATTCTCTTAATAGCAACTCAAGAGGCTCGGATAGTATTGACTTTTTTTCACATAAAGCTTATTTTGGGTTTGGTGAAGATTTGTTCCATTTTTGAAGTATTTAGACCTAAACATCACAGGGGAGAAGATGGCTTATTCTTCAAGCATATTTTCTTTTGCAATAGGTCTTTGATATACTTGCTTTGAGTAAGTAAAACTGATGCAGTAGGAAGGTGTCTGACTTCAACACCCAGAAAATAATTAAATTGCCTTTGTTTGAGAAAGATGAGGCTAGTGCCTGTAAGTATAATATCATTTACAGAAGGAGCTGATTACTGTATTTGAATTTTCTAGAGATAGATGTCGTCTGCTGCATTTAAATTCTCTTGGTGGGTTTTGGTTTGGTTTCCCACATGCTGCATATGATAGATACTGGTTGTAGTGACATTGCTTTGAATGCAGCAAAGAAGATTGCAAAATTGGTTGCAAAGTCAACCATGGCTAAGGTCGATACCAATGTTGTGGACACAGTACAATACATATGTTCTGAGGATTTGGGGCATCTTGGAGATGGCCATGACAGTTACAATTGAATATGACACTATAGCTAAAAGTTTATGGAATTATATGTTGTAAATTTTAGTTGGAGTTTACGGCTGTCTTTAATTTAGGAGTTTTGCTTTCAACTTTGTTGGATTAAGGTGTTAATAAGCATCTCCCTTAAGTAGAGTAAGTTTAAATTCATCTTTTTAATTCACATTTTAATCTTGCTAATCACCACATATTGCTTTAACATTCTACAAAAGCAGAGCTAAGTGGCAACCGGTAACACACAATTACCATTTTCAAACTATGAGCCAACTAATCAACACAATACCAGAGGATTTTGGGAGATGGCTTACCAGATTTGTGACATTATTCACCTCACAGCTCGCAACCACACTTTCTTCGTGTTGTCCACCCTTAGCTCGCCAACACATACCCGTTTTTCGCCGCTTCAAAACGACCAGTTACATCACCCAACTTTCGAAGACCTTCCACGGCCAAAACCTTAGCTTAGTCACAAAGAGTTTATTAAATGATAACATGGGATTTGGGAGCATAATGCTTACCAAATAAAAAATGGAAATGTAGGAATCAGCAGAAACGAGATTTGATCGAGGCAGCAAGAAACGAGTTTCTCTTCTTCACCAGAGAAAATATGCAGAACAGAGGGGAGAGTCTTCGCGAGTGAGAGGGAGGAAAAACGAAAACCCTTTCATTCTACATATCATTATTTTGATTATATCATTATACATGTTATCATTATTTTTATTTTATTATTATTATTTTAATTATAAGTATATATAATATGAGAAATAGTTTTAAAAAATGTATATAGGAATCATCACATCACATGGTATAACTAACATAAAAATATGTATAAATTATATGTATATATTAATTATTTTATATATCATAGGAATAATTAATGTATAATTTTATATATCTTATAATTAATTGTACATTAGTTAATAATATATATATATATATATATATATATATATATATTAATATCACTATATTTGATTATATTCCAAAATTATAACAATAATTATATCAAATGTATTTATGATATATTTTAAATTAGTTTTTCCCTTGTATATCTTACTTCCTCGTAGCAATTGAATCATTTTATTATATTCTAATATTTGAAAAAAATAGAATCCTAAGCTCTTACCCATGAGATAGAAAAAAAAAAGTGGCTAACGAAGGCGGGAAGGAGATATGAGCAAAGGGGGAAAACCAAAAGATTTGGGAAATGTAAGGCCGTGAGGGAGGAAAAAAGTTAGAAATGATTTTTGCTCACATTTTTTAAATAAATTATTATTTTTGTTTTTAAAAAGTATTATTTGTTTGTTAAATTATTATTTTTTTTTTTAAAAAGTATTATTTGTTTGTGAAATTTTTGCACATGTTCTATTTTTTTTATTTTTATAAAGTTTACTTTTTATATATAGTCATTGTGACCTCACTTATGAGATGTTTATTTATTATTATTTCTAAGATATTCAAGCACATACAGAGCTCCTTCACAAAGTCCAAATATACAAAGTTATTATCATACTTCTACTTACACTATAATCAGATCCTAAATATTAGAAAGTCTTTGACAGGTGGATCTCTCGATCTGGACCTACCTACCTTGTAAAGACACCCTAAGAATTCTAGCACATCCCTTACATATCTAGATAAGAACTCAAATTAATTCAATTCAAAACTTAATTATAAATTTAAAAATATTATTATTTACTTTCCCAACCTATAAATCTCTTTTAATATAATATATATTTACAAAGAGGAAAAAAACACATAAATAAACACTGCCATAGTTATGGTTTAATAAAACTAACAAATTTATAAAAACAATACAAAGAGTTTGCTAAAACAAAAAATCATTTAAAAAAATAATAGATATAAAGGGTTAGGTCCTCACTAAACTAATTTTAAAAAAGTAATACAAAGAGGGCAAAGTCCTCGCTAAGATAAAATTAATTTCTAATTAAGAAATAATTAATAGAAAGGTTAAATAATTGCTAAGCTAAAACTAATTTTAAAAGATAATATAAAGAGAGATGACCCCTAGTTAAACTAAAATTAATTTTAAAAAAACATAGAGAGGGGGTCTCCCTAATGGATTAAATTTTTAATTTTTTTAAATATTATATTTTATAGGAAGTTTATGCTTAAAACTATTTAATTAAAAAAGAAATTTTTGTTAATGTTCAATAATATTTTAAAACATAATACATAGAGAGGGTTAGGTCTTTGTTAAGCTAAAACTAATTCAAAAAGTAATATAAAGAGAGATAAAGTCCTCGTTGAGATAAACTGAATTTTTAAAGTATAAAATTATTTAAAAAATAAAATAGGTAGAAAGGTTATACTAGGGGTGTCAAAACGGGCCAGCCTGGCCCATTTTGACCCGGCCCGATTTTGGCCCGTATTAAACGGGTCGGGCCGGGCTGGCCCGACATGGTAAAACGGGTTACATTTTTTGGCCCGGTCCGCGGGCTGGCGGGCTGGCCCGCCAGTTTTTTCTGATCTGTATAATTTTTGGCCCAATCAGTCATATTTTAATTTTGAATTTTTTCACATATGTACAACAACAATGATCTATTATCACAACACAAAATCAGTCAGATTCTCACTTTTCTTACTACAAGAGGATTCTTTAAGTTTTACACTATCATCCATATCCTCTTCAACTACATCAACATTCTCAGACTCAGTACACACATTTTCAGTTTCATGATCTTTACTTGGAGGAGGATTAGAATTAGACTCATGCTCATCCATGATATTAAATCTGATTCACTAAATCCTAATACAAACAAAACAAATAGAACCACAAATAATGTTCAGCTTTAAAAGTGATTCAAAAAATCAAATACATGTCACTAAAAAATCAAATTCGACAAAATTCAGCAAGATCAACCTCCATACACATTATTAGTCACTCAAATAACCGAGTCACTCAAATCAGGGCTTGTACAACAACATAACACCATCAATAGACATATGAATATGGAATTCCTTAAAAAGATAGTAAATAATTCATCAAAACAGCAAGGGTGGTGAATAACAGAAAATCAAAACAGCAAGGGTGGTGAATAATTCATCAAAACAGCAACACACTGTGGCAATGTGTCCCCATTAGTAGTAGTCACAATTGTCACTCCATTTCTTTCTATTAGCTCTATCTCTTCATCCTTTGGTTCTTCATCATCCATTTCCATCAACAACATCTAAGATTTCTTATGTTTTAGTTGGTGAGATGGTGTACATGGCTCGTCAGAAAACATACGGAAAGTTCTTGCCTCCTTGGAGTCTTACCAATCTGAAATTTAGTTGTATGTGTTTGATATTTGAATACCACAACACAACTGTTAGATTTGTTGACTTCTACCATGGATTTAAAGAGTGAACTATTTGGGTGGCTGTGAAACCAACACATATAAGCAGTGACAGCTACAAACGCACAAAAGGTTGAAAAAGAAAAAGCTGTAACTGACTTCTCTACTGCCCTATTTTAGTGATTGTGCATTCTCACATCAGCAAATGGCAATAGAAGAAATAAACCCCAAACAAAAGAGTTAACCTATAAAGCGAAATAAAAAAAATAACGTGCAAGCTACAGCATTGTTAGTATTACCATGTAAATGCCTGTAACATTGCCCGCGGGCCGAATGAGTTACACACATGTGGCAAGACTTCTCTATTGATCATCAGTAGGCAAGATTTAGAAACATCCAGAGGACAGTACACACATGTTAATAACAAGCAGTGGCAGCAATTACTTATCAACAAACAATGTATCTGT
>Ga0214544_1003142_pt1 | contig 34483 bp, 19 predicted proteins | sample CNSS3metaG_FD_160074 | JGI IMG/M metagenome (GOLD analysis project Ga0214544, IMG submission 160074) | Root nodule microbial communities from cowpea collected in UCLA plant growth center, Los Angeles, California, USA - CNSS3 | ecosystem: Host-associated > Plants > Roots > Nodule | place: USA...
ATTCAACCAATCCAGATTTCATGATAAATCCTACAATTTTAAGAATTTACCATGACAACACGCATCCAATATAAAACACACAAAAACACACAATTTAAATAACATCCAAGTGGCACACATAGGACTCAAACCCAAGTCCTCACACACAATAAAGTACTCTCAACCACTTGAGCTAGTACTTTTCCACGTCATAGCTCCTCGCATTTATTGCTTTAAATATTCTCATTATCCGTCCTAATTAAATAATTAATTAAATAACTATTTAATTTTCCCGGATCTTACAGCAATGCCCTACCACGTTGTAGCACAAATAATGTTACTTGACACACCAAGGACTTGACACGTGACAACAAAAGGTTTTGCGAAAAAAAAAGGGTTTAATATGTTCTTGTTCCTTCAACTTTTAGTGAAAATTGGAATTAGTCCCTCTTGGAAACTTTGAATCAATTTAGTTTCTTAATTATGTAAATGCGTGGACTTAGTCTTTTTAACCAAATTTTATTAAGTTCATTTGACTTTTAAACACATTTCATTATAGTATTTTAGTTTGTTTACACCATTTGACATATTTTCTCTTCATTGTTAGCAGAGAAACAGGTTTGAAACATTAAATAAACTTTAAAAAAATTAGTATTTGGTTTAAAGGACTAAATTAACGCATCTCTAAAGATAAGAGACTAAATTGGTTCAAGTTTTCCAAGAGGGACTAATTCCAATTTTCATTAAAAGTTGAAAGACAAAAAATATATTCAACCAATAAATAAATAAATAAATTAAGAAAATCACATATTGACATGTAACATGTCGTTAACAACATCGTTAGTATTTTTTTTTTAAATGGACCTAATTAATAAATTTTTTCAAAAGTTGGGATGCAATTGAATTTTTTTGAAAAGCAAATACCAAATTGACGCATTCCCAATAGAGTGAGGGGCATCCGAGTAATTAAATCTAATTTAAATCATTAATACTTCCAAATTAAGTTTCAATTATTAATTATAATGAAGTGATTTAACATGTAAATATAATAATCAATTTCATTTATCCAATTAAAGACATTAATTAATTCAAATTTTTAAAAATATTTATATAATTAAATATGATATATATATATATATATATATATATATTAAAATAAAAAATAAAGCAAAAAAATTGATGGGCCAACCTATCAACCCATTGGCCATCCATTAGCAAGACAAGTGCAAATTTTTATTATGTTTTAGGTTTAATTATGCCTTTGGTTCCCATTTTCGTAGCAAAATCTCAATTTGGTCCCTCTATTTTTTTTTATCTCAATTTGGTCCCTGTTTTGGGAAATTTGATCTCAATTTAGTCTTTTCCGTTAGTAGCACATTAACAACGTTAAATGGGGTGTCACGTGTCAGTTCTTGAATTTTTTTATTATTTATTTATTTTTTTGAATTTTTTTTAAATAAAAAAAAATTTTCACGTGTCAAGCTGTCATCGTGCCACGTGGCAGTGACAGAGTGATGTGACAGTGATAATGTCACGTGTCAGTATTATGTCAGGTGTCATTTTCTCGTTCTCAATTTGATCCCTATATTTTAATTTTTGTCTCAATTTAGTCTCTATTTTTGTAAAAATAGTGCAATTTTGTCCCTCTCCAAATTGAAACACAAATTAATTTTTATATAAATGTTATACAAATATTTTTATTAAATTTGATATTTTTATTCAAATTGATATTTTTATTATATATTTTTAACATACCTAAGTTTATTTAAATTTGTGTTTCACATTCAACTTTACTTAAAATTGTTTTTAAATTTTAAATTTATATGTTTTTGATCGTTACATGAACTAGTTAAAATTATTTTTAAAATTTTTATAATTATTATTTTTATATCAATTCAAACATTTGTATACAAATTATTGAACTTTACTCATTTAAAAAATATACAATTATTTGAAATATAAATTCAAATAAAAAAATAATATTAAAGTACGACGTAATAAAATATCAATATAATTTATGATTTTTTTTCTATTAACAACTTTAAAACAATTTTAATAAAGTTCAATGTAAAATATTAATTAAATAAACTTAATTTTGTTAAAAATATTTACTTGAAATATCAATTTTGATAGAAATATTTGTGTACATTTATATAAAAAGTAAATTTGATTTCAATTTGGAGAGGGACAAAATTGCTCAATTTTTACAAAAATTGGAACTAAATTGAGACAAAAATTAAAATAAATGGACCAAATTGAGATAGTGGAAATGACACCTAACATATAAGTGACACGTGTCATTGTCACTACCACATCCGTCTGTCACTGCCACGTGGCACGATGACAATTTGACACATGGCAAATTTTTTATTTAAAAAAATCAAAAAAAAATCAAAAATCAAAACAAAAGTCAAAAAATCCAAGAATTGACACGTGACACCCCTTTAACGGTGTTACTGTACCACTAACGGAAGGGACCAAATTGAGACAAAAAAAAATAGAGAGACCAAATTGAGATTTTGTTACGAAAATGGAAACCAAAGACATAATTAAACATATATTTTAGTATGATGGGCAACCCATCTTGTCCTATCTCATATGCAAATGACCGGTCTTCTCACCCTAACTCTTGTAAATAACTCAATTCAATTAAACATGATGTGTCATTCAATACAATCAAACAAATATTTATTTTAAAACCTTAACCTTAATGTTTACCCTTTTTTTATTCATTAAAAAAATACATTATGTAACAAATTCCATGTAAGCAATCAACTTAAGCCTTATCATTATCTATTAAACCTCGATAGGAATTTAATCAATGCAATATAATTTGGCTCCTTAAATGAAACTAATCTCCACCTACACCGTTATCATCAAACATAACACACAACTTTGTTATACATTTTTTTTTTTTGTCAATGGTCTATGATTCTTTTGCACATCACCTCTCATTATGTGTGTTTTGTCCCTTAATTTTACTTTACAACAACAACAACAAAATTCGCATTACCACTTGATCAAAATAGGATCCCAAGGAACCTCCCAATTTTTTTCACCCCAAAACCGTAACACTTAGAACATGAAAAATAGGATCACAAAATTTTAATACTTAAAATGACACAAAGAAAAAGTTAAATTTGAAGGCAATGTTATCATTGAGAAACATGTTATTAGGAAGAGTTGGCACAATGTTTTTTATGTAATGAATTTGATGCATTAAGATTAAAAATAATAATAAATTAAGATCTAATTAATTTCTTCTCTATTTCCCCCTCCTGTATTACAAGTGTAAAAACCTATAATTCAATTTTTATTCTTCTCATTTTTAATAAGTGATTCTAGGAAAATAAAATAAATTAGGAGGAAAAACGTAATTATTGATAGATAAAACTAACGAAATTGGATTGTTAGTTTTGTATAGTCGACCAAAGTAGTACTAGAATTTGTACAAGTGCGAGAGAGGATAGAAACATATAAATACAAAAAACATGTAATTTAATTTTAAATATGTTTTGATCTCAATCTTTAATTTTTTATTTTTTAATTTTAATTTAATCAAACTGTTGTATATCTATAAAACATTTCATCTAAATTATAGATAAAATTTGTAGATGTAATTGTGATAAAATTGTTTCATCTGTTTGACAGAACAATTTTTGTGATAATTTATAGCTTATTTTTATATTTTTCTTTTATTTATTTGTTCACTTGATGTATCCTTTATATTTTTTTAAAAAGTTAATGTGGTTTGATCTTAGCATTAATGTCATTTCTCTATTTATCCCTAGAATTGGACAATAAAGCCACGGAAGAGGGAGTGATTGTAATAACATAAGTCGGCTCATCATCTCTAAACAACACTAAATCTGATTTAACGGAAGACAAAAAATGTTAATAAATTTAAATTAAAATAAAGAACAAATATTCTTGAAATTTAACTTATATAAAAAAATTAAAAATGTACATTTATAATTTCTAAAAACATGTAATTATCTAATTTTAAGATTTGATTCCATAATCATGCTTTAATCTATTATTTTGCAATTTTCAACTATATGTTTCACCAAATAATTCTAACCTAGTTTATCACTTTCCACTACTTTTATACTAATTCTATCAAATATAATCATAATTATTAATTGTGTGTTTTATAACCACGACAAAAACAATTTTTATGAGAGGTTATTTATGGCATTTCCAGGAGTTTTAATTCCATTAAAGGAGTTACGACGGTTTATTTTTTCCTTGGAATAACTAGCGCCGTTAATGAATTATCTGTGATTTTGACTAACCCTCGGTAAAACAACACTTACTGGCGATTTTAAACCCTTAGTATTTATCGGAGTTTTTAAAATCCCTGGTATTACCCGCGGTTTTAAAACCCCTGGATTGTGGTTTTAAAACCCTTAGTAATTACCGGCAGTTTTAAATCCTTTGGTATTTACCTGCAGTTTTAAAATCCCTCGTAATTATCGACAATTTTGGAATACCTGATATCTACTACAATTTTGTAACTCTGGAACCTATTCTTTGTATGTAGTTTTAAATCCTTTATACTTATATAATCGTACTGAAAGTCCATTTTTTACCCCTGCAATGCAATTCATTATTTATTGATGTTTTTACTTTTCAAATTCTCTTAATTTTATTTGTTATACTTTTTGAATGCATATAATTCATAAAACATATGATAAGCAAAAATTCTAACATTTAGATATTTGTTTATAACTAGATATAACATTCATAAAAATAAGGAACGTAGTCTATAAGTTCAAAGTAAATAATAAAGTTTAAAAGTTCAAACTAGTGAAATATTACAATATCTTTGTTCTAATTGTTATAAAGTCAAATAAAATGAAAGTCTAATAAGATTCTTCAACTATCAATCTTGATCTAAGTCATTTGTTTCTCCGTTGGGAACACTCCCCTGATCAAATACCTAACATTAAAAATAATAATAATTAGTAACATTCTTCACAGTATAAAATATATATTAATATACTTAAAATTTAAATATTACCGATGATGAATGAAACACAAGAAAGTCATGAGTCAATTGTCCTTGATAGTTTTGTACAAAGAAAGTCATCATTACCTTAATTTCATTGACTTGTGATGTTAATGAAGAAACCATTTGAGAACATAATTAATCAAATTAATCAAACTGCGTGCATTTTACAACATGCTTAACAACAATATAAATTTAAATCAAACTTAAAATCATCAACAATGAAGCATATTACAGTGAAGTTATCTAAGCAATCAAAAGCAAGTGGGTCTCAAACATATTACAATATGATCTTAATTAAATTTCTTAAGCTAAAATTCGTGGGGCTAAAATCGAAAACATGCTTATTAATAATCTCCAACTTATGCTTATTAATAATAATCTCCAATTTTTATTATATTTCCTATGAGTAATTTAATATGTTTTATTTTATATATATATATATATATATATATATATATATATATATATATTACATTTTTATTATGTTATCTTAGTATGTGTGAATAGTTTAATCATATTTTAAAGTAATGAAATTTAAATGAAAAAATATTTTAAAAGTCTAGGTTATTATATTTTAAATTTAGAAAAATCATGTTATGCATTATAAGTGTATAATAAATGTTATAGGTGCAACCGTGCTTAAATTTAAAATGAAATTAAATATGTTTGTTGTTCTTAAACTTGGATGTGAGATTAAAATTTATCCTTATCTTAAACTTGTATACTAAAATTAAATATATTTGTAATTTTTAAATTTGGATGGGAAATTTAAATTTATTTTTATCTGAAACTTTTATACTAGATATAATTATTTTAACACAATGACATTAAACTTTTTTTTTTTGCATGTTTTAGATTAATATTTAAGCTTAAACTTGTTAAATGATATAAATAAATCATATGTAGGCCTAGATCGTTGTTTGACATATCAAAAATATCAAAAAAGTTTAATACAATTTTCACTTACTAAAACATATATTATACTATAGATATAAGTGCATAATAAATTTTACAATTATAGAACTTATGTACCTATGATGCATATTATACTTCTGTTTTTGTTTTTAATTGAAAGCTAGTTGATAAAAAATAGAAATATCATATATTTAGAATATTGAAAAAATCTGAAATTTAACTCAATGAAAGATGATATCATAATAAAAATAGTGATACAAAATAATGTTGTAAAAAATACGATAATATTGTAAAAAAATGTAAATATACAGATGCTATAATATAATAAAAATGTAAACAAATATAAAAACACAAGTTAATGCCTTTTCTTTTGTCTAGCTTCGTAAATAATGACAGTGAAGACAATAGCTCCCAGTATGTTCGAATAGAATTCTGAGTCCACACAAAATCTGAATTTTATAAATTTTCATGCAATCTAAACATTAAAATTTTCATTTTTAATCACTTTCAATTCTAATATAACTATCAATCAAACTAATTCTAAATATTTAATGAATTAACACATAGGTTCAAATATGGAATATTTCGAAGTAGTGATTTCACCCCACTAAAGATCATATTTCTTCTTATACGACATTAACCTGTGAAAAAAAAAATGTTCAACATTCTACGCCACTATTGACTATCCCTTTTGAAAGCATCACTCTTGAAGGTGTTCAACATTTATGATTCTAACAAAGATGTCAGAATATGCACATGTCAAATTGTGTGGCTGTCTTGTTTGGGAAAATATCTTCCTGTGCTAGCAAAATCAACTTTCACAACTAAGACTGTGGAAGACTTTTAGCCCCTCCACACGTATATATGTATTAATATTACAGGAGCAAGTGTAACCATTTAAGCACAAGCTGTTGAACGAAAAGAAGAAGAAAGAGGATGAAAGTTGAAGTAGAAATAATTTCTAGAGAAGATATTAAACCATCTTCTCCCACACCCTCTCACCTTAGAGTCTTCAGGCTTTCCCTTTTGGATCACCTTATCCCATCGCCATATGTTCCAATAATCCTGTTCTACACCTCACCTAAGAGTAACACAACTTATCTTTCTGAAGTCCCTGAGAGGTTAGAATTGCTGAAAAAATCTCTATCAGAGACACTAACCAAATTCTATCCTCTGGGTGGCAAAATCAAAGAGGATCTGTCCATTGAGTGCAATGATGAAGGTGCTAATTTTGTGCTGGTCCGAGTGAAATGTCCTCTAGATGAATTTCTAGTCCAACCTCAGTTGACCGTACTAAACAAGTTTCTTCCTGTTGGTCTTGTTTCTGAAGGATCAAATTCAGGAACCTATGTCACTAACATTCAAGTGAACATCTTTGAATGTGGGGGAATTGCCATTGGCATGTGCATTTCACATAGGATCCTGGATGGGGCTGCACTAAGCACCTTTATCAAAGGGTGGACAGAAAGGGCCAAGGGTTGTAACCAATCAACCCAACCAAACTTCACAGCACCTTCTCTGTTCCCCACTAACAGTCCATGGTTTAGAGACTTATCTATGTGGATGTGGGGTTCGTTGTTCAAACAAGGCAAGTGGGTCACAAGGAGGTTTCTGTTTAGAAACTCAGCTATAGCCACACTCAAGGCTCAAACAGCAGGCACAGAAAACTCCACACGTCTGCAGATGGTTTCTGCTATGCTGTGGAAGTCCCTCATGGGTGTGTCCAAGGCACGGTTTGGTACCAAAAGACCTTCTTTTGTGACTCATTTGGTGAACCTGAGGAGAAAAATGGATGAGGCTCTTTGTCTTGAACATGCTATGGGAAATCTTCTTTGGTTGATGGCTGCAGAGAGTGTGGATGATAATGAGATGGCGTTGGAGGAGTTGGTGGGGAAGTTGAGGACTGCAATATCAAGAGTAGATAAGGAATTTGTTGAAGAATTGAGAGGTGATAAGGGAAGGTCAATTATGCAGGAGAGTCTCGGGGCAATAGGTGAGATGGGATCAAAGAGTGAAGTGGATTATTTTGGGTTTAGTAGCTGGTGTAATTTTGGGTTCTACGAGGCTGATTTTGGGTGGGGAAAACCCACATGGGTGAGTGGTGGTGGTTCAATTGATTCAGTTTCAATGTTCATGAATCTTATCATCCTAGTGGACACAAGGTTGGGAGATGGCATAGAAGCTTGGGTTACCTTGAGAGAGGAGGATATGACTCAATTGATAGCAAACCCTGAACTCCTCACTTGTGCAACACTGGATCCAAGTCCTTTAGCAATGAGTTCTGTTGCCTGATTATTAGAATTAGCTTTCATTACTACTGAAAGTAATTTTTCATTTGAAGCTAATAAGTTGGTTTCACGAAACCAAATGGAAAAACCAATTAATTTAGTTATCTTGAAGTTCATGTCATTAAATCCATTTACCTACTTACCTGGTCTTTCTGTATCTTATTTACTCTATGTTAGACAGACTAACAGTAAATGCCACTGATACTGTACATATGTATGGGTCAGAATTTGATTTCTGAATTATATAAACAACATTTACTAAGAAGCTTTCCCCACGAAAAAGAGAAAACACTTAATACAGAGAAATAAAACACACCTTGGCGATCTGCATATTAAGATAAAACAATCACAGTAACTCACGATATTTGTAGAGAAGTTTTTATCTAAACACAAATGGTGTATGAAGTGCAATTTTAAAAAGGAAGGAGAGAATGCAGAGAATGTTAATTAAGGGCCAAATTTTGTATATTCTAATTTATTATATAGAAGTGAATAAACTGAAAAAGAAAAAAAAAAAGGTGTTGAATTGTGTGACATTTTCACCTTGTGCCAAGCATCTAGATCCTAAACTTGTGGAGCAAAACAATTAACGTTTAAGGAAAATACTAGTTTGATTTAGACTTCTAGCTACTCATCTTTGACTACTCTAGGCGAAGAAACGCAGAAAGTAAATGATTATGTATAGAGTAGAAGAAAAAAAATACATATACCAGGGGATTAAGTCAAGAATGATGAATTGATGTAAAGGATGTATAACTATAATTCAACAACTTCATCTCCCCTGCATTCCCCAACATCAATCACCATACTCCCTTTCTTCTTTGTGCGTCGAACCCTACAACAATTTCTTCTTGGAGCCTGCTCAAACCAACAAAACCCTTACTTAGCCCAATTCTCATTCCATTCACTTCAATAGCAAATAAATAATTCATTATAATGCTAGAAAAAGATGAACACATTCAATTAGGTTACCTTATCCCATAAATGCGGGTCGATTTTCTTACGAACTTCTACCGATTGATCCGGGTCGGATCCTCCATTTTCCACTTGCAATCGGGGTTTTGCTGAACCCGAATATAATGACTTGAAGTTTCATTGGCAGCGCTGTCATACACTGCCTCTGACAAGAAATAGACAACACGTTTCTTACAGACATGGCAATTGTACGTAATTTTTCTCCCAATAATGATGAAATCTATTTGGCAGCAGTGTTTGGAGGAGAAGTATGAACACATAAAAAAGAAGAGTATGCCAAGAAAATAAAGGAACTGGGACCATTGACATCGGATGATTTTCATTCACATGAGAAGGTTTAAAATATGGCATGAGTAACTCCTGCAACCATGGAGACATAGCTTATGAACAAACACTAACATAAAAGTCTATTGGAATTATTTAGATTGTTTGAATAGGTTAACTTATTTTTTCAGTATCCATTTGTATATGTGATATATGATATGTAAGCATTGATCTATACACGGGTTAGCTACGAGATAAATTAATCTCTTTAGAATTCTTTACTATATTTTCTGGAAAACCCACTTTTTATTTTAAAATTTTTGGGCCCAATTAAATTAAAAATGGCAAAGTCAACCCACTTGTCTTTTTCAAAAAATCTTCCAGTTCCCTGCTCTATTTTCTTCTCAATTTTCTCCACTTTTCACAGTTGTTGTTCTACCCTTTTCTAGCTTAGTTGTTAGCATTCCTTCAAATAGAGGTTGAAACTAAGATTGTTGCAGAGTTCTTCAAAGAACAAATTAAACATTTCCTTCTTTTACATAAGTTGAACTCCAAACTTATGTTTCCTTTTCCTCTTCAATTTTGAAGTTTTTAGTCTTATTTGGATTATAGGCATGGAACTCACTGTCTTCTCTCTCTGTTCTAGTTTGTCAACTCCTTAAGTTGTATGCGTGTTGGGTTAGTATCTGTCAAAGTAAGGAAAACTAGGGTTTAAAACTTTTGAAGTGTCTTGCATGTTTTTTGTTCTGAATCGGGTTTGAAATGTTGGTTTGATGTTTGTCATTGTGTGAAAAATGAACTCTATGTGGTTTGGATTGGATTTATAGGTTTGCATGCATGAGCATGTGAGAAACCTGCTATTCTTGTCCAAGCAAGCAACCCTCGCATAAGCGAGAATAGCAAAAAACTCAACCCTTCCTCTGTTTGGATTGCCGCTTAGGCAAGGAGCTTCAGTTTTGAGCGAGAGCAATCTTACTCGAGCGAGAAATCGCAGAATCTCACACTGCTTTCTGTTCGAGCTCTCGCCCAAACGAGAATGCCTAGTTGAAGCGAGGGCTTCTTGCTTGAGCGAGATTCGATATTGGTGCAGGGAAGTGTTTAATTGCTTGATTTCTTCTATGATTGGTTGTTTTACTCCTTAAGATTATGATGTATAATATTGTGCATGTATGATGTGGTGTATTGAGACTGTATTTAATGTGATTAGCATGAGATAATAATGTTCTGAGAAAACATGTTGACTATGTGTGGGAATTTCATGGAGAAATCTTTTGGGTGATAAAGTAGTGTATGTAATGACTTAAGGATTCAAGTAAGATTACATCTTCACACTCTAATGGATTAGTCATACTCACATAAAGTATACTGGTTCATATGGTGAGTGTAGCAGGAGGTCCTAGTCTCTGACAGGATACAGGCCTTAGATGATCATGGACTAACCTTGTGCGTGATTGGGTGAAACCCATTGACAATGGCTCTGCAGAGAAGTAGAGGCCACCACAAGTGCAAGTTTTCAGTGAATCTGATTTTATTTACATGTATCTGGATAATCGAGTTAGAGAGTCTTCTATTGTTTACTATCACATGTTGTGTGTGTTTTATAACTTTCTTATATGTTAAAAAATAATTTTCACTAGCTTACCCTTCCTTTCTATGCTTTGTTTTCTTGTGGTGTTTTCTTTTTTCAATGATCACCAATTTTGATGTAAACAGATGAAGAAGTCCTTGGTGACCATCAAGACGGTGGAGATGTTGCCATTTAGATTAAGCATGTTGGATCTTGCTCTATTGAGCATCTTTTGAATAACTATTTATGTATTTTATGCTCTAATGAACCATCTTTTACACAACTTTTTATGTTTTTAGTGGTGTTTCTCTTGGGTTATTTTACGTTCATATTATTTTTGTTGATTCTAGTATATTTTAGATGATTGTAATATTATTTTTAGTATAATTTTTCATCTTATATTTATATTATAATATATTTATATAATATTTTATTTATTAAATTTTTTTTATTAAACGAGACGTCACATCTTCACTCTTTAAGTAAAATGAGCCATAAAAGGTTATCATTTTTACCCCCAAACAATGAACATCATTGGACCGAAGCCTACTATAGCAAACGAATATGCTCCCAAAGTCGCTGGAAGTCACGCAGAAAACCACACCGGAACTGCCAAACTGCAAAAAGGAAAAGCAAATGCCCATGAAAACCAAAATGAGGATCTGCATAATAAAATGAGGAAAACCAAAATGAGAAAAGGAGAAAGAATATGAAATGACAAATGCAAAAGGAAAAAGGTTGGAATAAAATAAAACTAAAATTACTCATTTAAAATGGATCTTCCATCTGTCATTAATTCAATAATAATTTCAAAAATAATTTTGATATAAATAGCTTTTAATTGAAATAAAAGTTTAAATAAGTTGTATACTTTATATATAATGCAAGATGTGGTAGGTATTTATTTCCTTTTAAAGAGTTTCAAAGATTTGTTCGTACACAACTGTGGTACTGACATTTCCATCTTTGTCGAGAATTAGGATTTTCATCCTTTCTTTGTTCTGACTCTAGAAACAGCAACATACAGTTGACCATGTGAGAATACTGGACGTGGCAAATAAAGTTCAATCCTTGTCCTTAACTCTTATTGATTGTCATTGCAAAACAAAGTGCTACAAGAATTTGTCTTCTTTGAGATTTAAAATGCAATATAGAATCATAAGGCATTAAATTCATTATTGGTATAAATATCTTTTGACCAATGTTTTTTTCCTTGATTACAATAGTATAAATCATATTTTTGCCTAAGTTATTAACTTATAACCTTGTGTCATTACAAAGACATTTTGATTGATCAATATTTCCTAGAAGCATAATTGTCACACCTGCTTTCAACTTCAATCGATGATTTAGTATGCCTGAATATTTAATTTCATCTAAGAAGTCTAATGTAAACCACTCGGCTTGAGTTTCTTGATCCTCATCTGATTGGCAAGGTGTGTCTGAACTTGAACTTAAGTATGTAATTTCTTTACTATTTATGAAGGATAACATGAAGTCATTCACTTGCTATACAGATTCAATTGTTGGACATAGAATTGCTCCATCATCAAAAAATTTAAGAGACATCATATTAAGCTCAAATTCAGGATAAACAAATTGAACTAATAATAGTAAAGGCAATTCAATATTTTCAATTAAAAAATCTTTTGGTATTTCAAGATTGTCTTTACCATTTTTGTTTAAATCCATATCTCTATCTCCAATTTTGAGAATCAAATAAGCAAATTCTTTTATATTTGTTGCATTTTGCTTTGTGGTTGTATTTAATCTCATATTCTTTATCAGTTTCAATACTTTGCAATATTTCCATAATTTAGAATAGTTTATTGTTGATCTAACATCATATATAGATCTCTTTTTAACCAGAAGCAAAATTTGCCTAAAATCTCCTCCCAAAATAACCACTTTACCACCAAATAGTTTTTGCTGCTTTGCATGATCAACACTTTTCATAATGTCCCTCAATGTTCTATCAAATGCTTCAAAGCATAGTTTATTCATCATCGGTTTTTCATCCTATATAATCAATTTGGTTTCTATTAGGAGCTAAGTACGAAGACTACCTTGACTGATGTTGCAAATTGATTCCTTATTTATCATGCAAAATGTTGAATGTGTTGTTTTTCCATCAGGAAGTAGTAAAGAAACAATCACACTTGAAGCTACGTTTATAACAATCATTCATTTGCTTCTTATAATTGTTGACAATGTTTTTCACATGAAAGTTTGACATGTTCCACCATATATATATATATATATATATATATATATATATATATATATATATATATATATATATATATATTAAATCTAATAATTTATAATTAAATTTCAAAAATAATTAATAAAATATTAGTATAACATTCATATGAAAATTAAACTTGGTTTTAAGTTAGAAGGGACAAAATTGTTCCATTTAAAAAAAATGAATTGAACTGAACAAAAATAATGAATATAGAAACTGAATTGAATAAAAGACAATGACACCCAACCATGAATTTAAACATGGTATTAATATTGAATTGTGACACAGTGTTGATTTGACACGTAATTTTTTTTTTTAATTAAAAAAATTAAAAATAAAAAAACACAAGCTTACATTTGGTATACAGAGTTCATATCCGTTAATTATCTAAAAGCTATTAATAAAAATAATTAAATTAACCAAAATTGAGGAAAACCAGGACATAATTAAATACTTGAATTACATAAGAACTAAATTAAACAAACACAACAAAAATATGGACCAAAGGAGTATTTAAACTTTATAAGAATTACCTACAATAATGTAAATAAATTATTTATTTAAATATAAAAGTAATTATATTATTATTTCTATAAATTCAACTTTGAATAAATAAAAAAGAGGACTCGTGGATACGCACGAGAGTAATATATTATAAATCATTACAGGAGCAAGGGTAACCATTTAAGCACAAACTATTGAATGAAAAGCAGAAAAAAGAGGATGAAGGTTGACGTAGAAATAATTTCTAGAGAAGATATTAGACCATCTTCTCCCACACCCTCTCACCTTAGATTCTTCAGGCTTTCCGTTTTGGATCACCTTATCCCATCGCCATATGTTCCAATAATCCTGTTCTACACCTCACCTAAGACTAACACAACTCACCTTTCTGAAGTCCCCAAGAGGTTAGAATTGCTGAAAAAATCTCTATCAGAGACACTAACCAAATTCTACCCTCTAGGTGGCAAAATCAAAGAGGATCTATCCATTGAGTGCAACGATGAAGGTGCTTATTTTGTGCTGGCCCGAGTGAAATGCCCTCTTCATGAATTTCTACTCCAACCTCAGGTGACCGCACTACACAAGTTTCTTCCTGCTGATCTTGTTTCTGAAGGATCAAATTCAGGAACCTATGTCACTAAAATTCAAGTGAACATCTTTGAATGTGGGGGAATCGCCATTGGCATGTGCGTTTCTCATAAGATCATAGACGGAGCTGCACTAAGCACCTTTATCAAAGGGTGGACAGAAAGGGCCAAGGGTTGTAACCAATCAACCCAACCAAACTTCATTGCACCTTCTCTCTTCCCCACTAACAGTCCCTGGTTTAGAGACTTATCTATGAGGACGTGGGCTTCCGTGTGCAAACAAGGCAAGTGGGTCACAAGGAGGTTTCTGTTTAGAAACTCAGCTATAGCCACACTCAAGGCTCAAACACCAGGCACAGAAAACTCCACACGTCTGCAGATGGTTTCTGCTATGCTGTGGAAGTCCCTCATGGGTGTGTCCAAGGCACGGTTTGGTACCCAAAGGCCTTCTTTTGTTACTCATGTGGTGAACCTGAGGGGGAAAATGGACGAGGCTCTGTGTCCTGAACATGCCATGGGAAATATTATTTGGTTGATAGCTGCAGAGAGTGTAGACGCTGATGAGATGGGGTTGGTGGAGTTGGTGGGGAAGTTGAGGACTGCAATATCAAGAGTAGATAAGGAATTTGTTGAAGAATTGAGAGGTGATAAGGGAAGGTCAATTATGCAGGAGGGTTTCGGGGCAATACGTGAGATGGGATCAAAGAGTGATCATTTTGGGTTTACTAGTTGGTGCAATTTTGGGTTCTACGAAGCTGATTTTGGGTGGGGAAAACCCACATGGGTGAATGGTGCTGTTTCAGCTGATTCAGTTTCAAGGTCTACGAATACTGTCATGCTAGTGGACACAAGGTTGGGAGATGGCATAGAAGCTTGGGTTACCTTGAGAGAGGAGGATATGACTCTTCTGATAGCAGACCATGAACTCCTCACTTGTGCAACGCTGGATCCAAGTCCTTTGGCAATGAGTTCTGTTGCCTGATAATTAGAATCAGCTTTCATTACTATTGAAAGTGATCTTTCTTTTGAAGCTAATAAGTTGGTTTCACGAAACCAAATGTAAAAAACAAATTCACTTAGTTGATCTTCAAGTTCATGTTGTTAAATCCATTTACATACTTACCTAGCTTTCTGTATCTTATTTAACTCTATGTTACACCGAATAACAGTGAACGCCACTGATACTATATATATATATATATATATATATATATATATATATATATATATATATATATATATATATATATATAGGTATGGGTCAGAATTTGATTTCTGAATTATATAAAGATTAAATTACTCTTTTCTTTCGATTGCTTCTTTCGTTTGCTTCCTTTATTTATCAAGTAATACTATAATGGTCAAAGTTTTTAATTTCGTCCTCATTTCCTTAAAAATGATTCAATTTAGTTCTCATCTTGTTAGTTTGACCAAACGGTATTTAATTTAGTCATCACCATGTTAGTTTGACCAAACAGTATTAAAGGTCAACGTCACGTGTTAATTTCTAATTTTTAATTTTTTTTAAATTTTTTTTAATTTTTTACACGTGTCACTTCATAGTTGCGTCATGTGTCAAAATGACTCAATTTAGTCCTTATATTTGTTTTTAGTTTCAATTTAGTCACAATTTTTATAAAAATGAAGTAATATTGTCTCTCCTTGACACTCAATTTACATTTTTATAAATCTTATGATGATATTCTTACTAAAATTAATGTTTTTATTAAATATCTCTATAAATATTTTAAATTAACTTTAAATTATATACAAAACATTAGATTTTGGTTTTGTTTTGAACTTGAAATTTAGTTCCTAAACTAATGTGTGACAAGTTATTTGATTTTTAATCTTCACTAAATTTGTATAATATATTTGAAGCCTTTATATATGATGAAAAAATTGTTAATTTTTGAAATTAAGTTTGGGGTTTAACTTTGTTTAATAATAAAACTAAAAAAAACTTGTTTAAAATATTTCCACAAATATTTAATAAAAATGTCTATTTTATTAAAAATATCATCATAAGATTTATAAAAAAATTAAATTGAGTGTCAATTTAAGGAGGGACAATATTGCTTATTTTTTTACAGAAATTGAGATTAAATTGAAACTAAAAATAAATATAGAGACCAAATTGAGTCATTTTGACATTTGACACAACTTTGAAGTGACACATGTAAAAAATTCAAAAATATTCAAAAATACCATAAATTGATATATATGACATTGACTTTAAATTAACGGTAAAGACCAAAATAAATCATTTTTAAGAAAATGAGAATCAAATTGAAACAACAAAAAAATTAAGATCAAACTAATATTACTTGATAAAAAGAGGAAATTTAACTTATATAAACAACATTTAGTAAGAAGCTTTCCCCACGAAAAAAAGAAAACACTTAATTCAGAGAAATAAAACACACCTTGGCGATCTGCATATTGAGATAAAACAAACACAGCAACTCACGGTACTTGCAGATAAGTTTTTAACTAAACACAAATGGTGTATAAAATACAATTCTAAAAGGAAGGAGAGAATGCAGATAATGTTAATGAAGGGTCAAAGTTTTGTATATTCTAATTTTATTATATAGGAATGAATAAACTAAAAAAAAAAAGCGTTGAATTTTGAGACAGTTTGACCTGGTGCCAAACATCTAGATCCTAAACTTGTGGTGCAAAACAATGAACGTTTAAGGAAAATACTATAGTTTGATTTAGACTTCTAGCTACTGAGCTTTGTCTACACTAGGCGAAGAAACGCAGAAAGTAAATGATTATATATAAAGTAGAAGAAAAAATTACATATACCACGGGATTGAGTTAAGATTAAGAATGATGAATTGATGTAAAGGACTATAACTACAACTCAACAACTTCATCTCCCCTGCATTCCCCAACATCAATCACCATACTTCCTTTCTTCTTCGTGCGTCGAACCCTACAACAATTTCTTCTCGGAGCCTGCTCAAACCAACAAAACCCTTAGCCAAATTCTCATTCCATTCACTTGAATAGCAAATAAAGAATTCATAATAATGCTAGAAAATGATGAACACATTTGAATTAGGTTACCTTATCCCACAAATGCGGGTCAATTTTCTTACGAACTTCCACCGATTTGATCCGGGTCGGATCCTCCATTTTCCACTTGCAATCGGGGTTTTGCTGAACCCGAATATAGTAACTTGAAGTTTCATTGGCAGCACTGTCGTACACCGCCTCTGACAAGAAATAGACAAAAGGTTTCTGACAAACATGGCGGCTGACGGGGCGGGTGTTGAACGGGTACGCCGTGTAATCGGCGCGTCTGTACCAGTTGAGAAACGTCCTCGCCGGCATCTCCATTTCCCGGGCCGAGAAAATTCCCCGGAATATTTGAACCGCGTATCCCCACGAAACGGATACGGTCCAGGTCCGGGCCTTGTCGTAGCAAATAGATTGCTGCATGAGCCCGGCCGGGTCCAGCTTCATGGGCCCGCTCAGCCGCTTCAGAGCCCGCACCCGGCTCACGTTTGGAAATATGGGCTCTACCACGTCCAGGTGATGTAGTGACACCAGCGGTGCAAGTGGATGGGCCGCCAGAAGCCCAAACAGATTGCCGTACACATCGAACTATTATTCAATGTCAAAATCAGAAGAATAATCATTTATACGTCACAAGATTACAGAATTAATCCACTCAACCCAAAAATATTTCTTGAAAACCCGCTTGCATACCCAGAAGTCACGTGTGGGCTTTACACATGTGTGGGCTTTACACATGTGTGGACTTTGTACACGTGTATAATTTTAGTTAGTATTAATAAGGTTTGATCAAACAACACAATTATGTAGGGTAAGTGGGAATTAGGAAGGGTCTTATCTACCGACAAAAGACAATAGTTTATGAACGACGGAGGACATTGTGGCCCATGTTTTCATGCTACGTGTCTTATAGTGTGTGATATTAAATTTTTAAATAAAACATAAGTGGGTTCCTTCAACTGCACCTTAAGAAGATCACAGAAAAATGTGTGTTGTGTGACACGTCGATAATCACATTTATTTTACACTATTCAATAAATACAAAATGTTAATGTAAAGGAGAAAAAGACTTCAAATTGAAATCAACAAGGTTTTTTTTTGTCATGGATAGGGTGGGTTCAATGGGTTAGGTTTGAAAAAGGAAGTCAATTTATATTTATGATGGGTCATATAATTTAATTTCAAAGATAACCTAGTTTTTAAAATTAATTAATTCATCTTAACCTTAATGCTCCCACATAAATTCACAATTTGATTAAATCTCTCTAATTTCTTCTGACACTATCCACTTTAAATTTCAACAATATCGGTAAATAGCAATAAATGTGTCCACCTATGCACCCAGAAAATAAATCATCTGTTACTATCTACGTTTTGGCATCTAACGGTGGCTGTCGTTTTCCATTTTTGCATCTTGCGGCTACGAGCCATTACATATTTCTTTTGTTGTCATGCATAAATCACTCTTGACCCCAATAGCATAAAGCTTTTAAAATTTACACACAATATTAAACACTACAAAGAAAATTAAAATTAAAAATTAAACAAATTTTTTTTATATAAACTTAGTTATTTAATGTCTCTGTACATAACATCTTGTATCTCATGAAATTATATAAATAATGACAAAACTTTACACTACCATTTTGTAAAAAATTGTCAAAATTAAGCTGAAAAAATGTACTACAATGAACCTAAAAGTCTTCCACTTCCTACTCTCACTAACCCACTTTCTCACCACTTCTAAATGTTCAAGTTTTCTCCATTACCAATCATACGAATGGACTGAGTCAATCAATATCTGAATTCTGAAGTCACAGACACAATTACTTTCTTTCTCTATCTATGTTAACCCTATTTTCCTAGATTTTTTTTCCTATGAACCTAAATTTGTCACAAGCCAAAGAACACCAATGCCACAATCCAAACAACAATGAAAACTAAAAATTCTCAGAATAACAGAGTTCTGTTCTAACCTGATGAAACCCTTTCTCCTTGGTGAGAGGAACTCCTAATTCTGCCATACAAGCTTGAATTCTGTCATCAGAGCCATATAAACCAGGGTACCTCTGAATGCACCTATCTTGCATTTTCTCTAATGCCACAGCCAGAGGATAACTAATGGCGAAACCACCACCCCCATAAGCCATGTTGTAAGAAAAATATATATTCTGCAAGTGACTCTCTGAAGAACTCCCAATGTAATAGAACTGGTTATGATCATACTTCTGCAAAACCTTCACCAGATTTTCTGCAACAAAAACGGTGTCGTCATCCCCCATCACAAACCACCTCACATCCTTCATCCCAAGCCTCAGAGTCTCAGACACTATGCGCGAGATTCTAATCGCCGATCTATGCCCCTTCGGATTCCTATACTTGAACCTGGAAGTGTCACCGGAGATCCTCAACAAGGGCAAGGAATTTTCATCGCCGGGTTCGGTCTTCACCCTCTGCTCCAACCACACGACTCCACGCATCTCATTGGGCCTCCACCACATCTTGATGTACTCTTTTCGCTGCTTCCAGAGCTTCGCCGAGGCCCCTATGCCGAACACTATGTGGGAAAGGTTGGTTTGTTCGAAAGGTGGAGGCTTTTGTTCCGGCGGTGGGGGGTTGTTGGATGTGTGACGGTGAGTGACGGTGGGAATGTGGGGTGGTGGTTGATCACAGTCGTAGGTGTGGCTGACGAATCTGAGGGAGTAGAAGAGGTAGGAGATGGAGATTAAGAGGAAGAAGAAAGCCATGAGCTTTGAGAAGCTCCATGGAGAGTATAAATGGTCAGGGTCTTTGAAATTGTTCTTCATGATGGACATGGTTTTCTTTTCAAGCGTTTATCAGAAAGATGATGAATTGAAATTGAAACCCCAAAAGCTTTGTCATGAGAACCCCATGGATGGGTAGATGAAGAAGAAGGAGAGAGAGAGAGAGAGAGAAGGGGAAGATTATTAGATTTGGTAAAGTTTTAAGCTCTGCATAGTACCACACCGAAAAGAGTGCCTGATAAATGATAAACAAAACAAAAACAAAAACAAAAACAAAAACGAAAACGAAAACATTGTTTGGTCTGAAGTTAAGATTAAATCTTAAATTTAACAAACTACTGCAATATGCTAACGCCAGTTCTGCAGTTTATTCATTTGATTACTATGCAAAAACGTAACTTTTTTTTTACTAACCGATTAAAATTCATTTCAGTTGTACTATTTAAAATAATGATTCTATATGAGTTAATTTAACCCATTCTCCTCCACTGATTAAAAAAATGTTTACAGATTCATTAAAATTGATAAAATATTAAAAATCATAAAAGAACCTGTTATTATTATGTATCTTATTAAAAAAAATCAACATAATTCTTTGACAGGCACTTTTATTATTTATTTATTAGTGAAAGAGATGAATGCCTCTAAATGTATTTTAAAAGATCGAAGTTTAATTTATATGACTTAAAAAATTATAAAAGTTTCTTATCTAAATCTCTTTGCTTGAAAATATTTTTAAAATTGTTACAGTATTTTTTATCTACCTTAGTTTGCATATCGTTCAGTCCATATAATAAAATATGTTAACTAAAAGAAGATGTTTTCAATATCAAGATTGAAATAAAAAAAAGGTTTTATAACTATAAAATTAAACAATTAGTTATCTATAAAATAAAGAAAAAAGAGAAAGGGAAAGTTATGGAGAGTTTATAATTGAGGAGTCCATATTTGTAAATAAGACAACTATATGTATATTCGTTATTCTCTCATTCACATACCTTTTCTGATTTTTGCATATTTATTCACATACATTTATTTAGTGATTTTGTATATATTAACTTTCAATAGAAAGTATGTATTAAAAAAAACTGTGTTACTTATAATCATATTTTACTCTAAGTTTTTAAATCGGGTAAATATTTTAATTCAGATTTAAATGTGAATTTAATTTTTCGAATTTGGAATAAGTTTAGTTTTCGAATCGGGTAAATATTTTAGTTTTATACTATTCTCAAATATGGTTTACTTATAAATAAATTTATCCAATAACTTATCTTAATCAGTGTTTTTGTTTTCATGTTCACCACCCATTTTGGCTGCAGCATACGTGTCTTTACTAAAAAAATATCATAACTAAAGTATATACACTATTAATAGACAAAAAAAATGTGTCTTTATTGTTTCTTCCCACATCAAAATCTAACCATAGTAACAAAAAAACATAACCATATTATGTATTTTTGTTATAAAAAGAACCATCATAACATTCTTCAAACTCATTTTGGAAACTCGGAAGAAAACTATGATGGAACTGTTAGTGTTTGCTTCAAAGATGGAATATTTTATATATGTTTATCTGTAACTGCTAACAGCATTGCATTTCAATCATACAACTAATCCACCACTTCAACTACTGTTACGATAATGTTTTTTTCACAATAGATTATACTCCATAAGATATCTGAAAATTTAAATAAAAAATATAATAATCTTTTTTGTTTTCATAAATATTTATGTAAAAAATATTTCATCTTTTCTCATTTCTACGTCTTAATAAATAAGTTGTCTAAATATTAGACAGAACCTGTGAAATAAAATAATAAAATGTTATTAATATTATTTCAAAATCTAAATTTTGTAAAGATTTAGAAAATAATTAGAAAGGCAAGTGATCTCTTATATATAGAACAAAAATATTTTATCATTAAAATGTAAACGTTAAAACTTATAAATAGAAAATTTGATTACTCAAGTTTCATTTCAAAATAATCGCTTTCTCTTAAAAACTATTTATTCTTTTACTCTGATTTCTTTTTAAGTTTCTGAACTATTTGTTCATTTTTGTGAAAATTATAGTTTTCCATAGATATCCTAATGTATAATATAATAATCCTATGCAATAAAAATTTCAAACGAGTAAGTTTTTAAATTTTAGAAGTTTTGCATGCATGAATGGAGTGATGCTCGTAGGTGACTCATTTCAATATAAGATGAGTCTTTTTGTCTTGGATTATTAAAATGTGTTTAGATTGTTTAAATGAGTTTTTTTGTGTACGAGTATTATATCTTGTGAGAATAACAATTATGAAGTTCTTTTAAGATTGAAAAGTTTGATCTAGGTAAGAGAAATTAGTTTAAGTTTGATAATATTTTGGGATATAAAATTTAAATTTAGAAGTGGAATGGTCATAAATTATTGAATTTTATGCATGTTTAGTGTGTTTGATTTAATTTGATATGTTGAATATCTTTGATAGTCTAATTTGTAGTCTATTGGATCAAATTAATTTAGTTTGATGTTATTTTGATTAACTATATCAATTTTGAGATAAGAAAATGAAAAGAAAGGGTTAATATGGGTCGTCTGAATTATAAAAAGAAAATTGATTTATTTTTAAAGCTTTATGAATTATGTAGAATTGTTTGGAGAGTCTATCAAGTGAAATATAATTTTTTAAGATCTAGAGAGCTAAAAAAGCATTATTTATTGAGCAAACCTTTAAATAAGACTCGTAATATTTTAGTTTGTTAGGCAAGCCAAACTCTTGATGAACGAAATTAGTTTTACGAAAAAACTCGAAAGCTCAAAGAGATTAGTCATTTGACAAGTCAAATCTCTCTATGTGAGTCTCTCCCAATGTTTGGGTCACTCAATAAGTCAAAATCTCCCCCAAGGAAACTATTTTTATAAAGCCTTATGGTCATTTGATAGGCAAGTGAAATTTCCACTTGAGAAGTCAAAATTCATTTGTTGTGTTAACATATTTGGTTGAACAAACATAATTTTGGCCGAATTAATTTCAACATATTTTTAATTTGTTGAGTTTGCCAAATAATAGTTAAGGAGAGAGTATTTTATGAACTTTAAAGAAATAAGGTTTTGAATGCTTTTAAATGCTAAAATTGGATTATTCGTTGTTGTTTGTTATATTTGATTAATTTATTGTACTTGGATTATATTAATGCAATTGAAAATTAATTATGATTTATTAGCTCTTAAATTGAGAAGAAGTATATATGATTGATGATATGTGATGATTTTTCATTGAGATGAGATGTATATGTGAAATGCATGATGATTTAATTTCATATATGATAGTTTGTATAATGTAAACATAATCATTTTCATATTAGTTAAGGTATAATTGTATCATATTCATAAGAGTAACACTACACTCCAATTATAAGTAAGGTTTTCATATAGGTTAAGAAATGTCCCTTCAGGTCACATTTTACAAGGATAAGGCTATATTTCAACCAGAACCATAATACTAACAATGAGCAATATTTCAAAGTTTACATCTTTTCATACCTATTTTTGGTGAAACCAAACTTATTTTAGCGAATGTGATGTAATTTTCTCCACTAGCATGTCCCATACTCTCCTAAGTACAATCACATTTATATATATATATATATATATATATATATATATATATATATATATATATATATATATGTACAATTTTCTAACATAATTTTTTTCTATTGGTGTGTCTCACATGTGGTTATAGATAATAGTAGAAACTTGGACAAAAAATTCAAGAGGCCAAATTAGATATTTTATATATAAATTTTTTCTCAAGTTTAGCTGATATAGATACGTTTTTTTTTTCATTTCATCACAAGTCTTTATCTTGAAAAAAAATTAATTCTTTTACTAATTATCATAATTTTTCTAATATAAATTTATCACCTTTCACATATTCAGAAAAAGATAAATTTATCATCACAAGTGGTACATAATAGACAAATTTACCACATGCAAGAGGAAAATAGATTACTTCAAAAAATAGAAAATGAACTTACTTATAAAACGAAATTTATTGTTCCAAAATGTTCCTTAACTCTTCAATTTCACGGTGGTACAATTTAGTTTTAAAAAGGATAAGAAGTTGAAGGTGAAAATTAAGATAGAAAGGGGAAGGTGAGAAAGAAACAGAGGTATGAAAAAGAGAGAAACCAAAGAAAGAAGAAAAAAAAGTTGAGGGAATTTTTTCTAAAATTAATATAAATAATAATATATAAATAAATTTTAAAATATAAATATAATTTTATAATATATATATATATATATAATTTAAAATATAAATAAAATTTTATAATATATATATATATATATATATATATATATATATATATAAATTAAATTAGAAAACTTGGGAGAGTCGTGGCTCCCCTTAGTCACATCGAAGGTCTGTCAATGATTATAAATACACATATGTGCACATTCCACACTCATGTTGTCACAAACACACCTTTTTGGAGAACTACTGATGCAATTTTTTGTATCGCGTCTCCTACCGATAGAGGACTATCTTGATCTCATATATGAAGAACTTGAGGAGGAATCAATGTAATTCAAAGGACCATGAACTTAGAAGAACAATTTTCTTTCCAACTATTGATGTTCCATGAAGATTGGAATTTAAAGGACATCAAGATTATGATTTGGAGCACACTTGAACAATAGCTTTTAGACAAATACAAGTCTTGTAATTTTTCTTTGTTTCCTTTGTTTTGTAAGCTCGTTGAGCATCTCCATTTCTATCTAATTTTATGTTCTTTATCTAATTTTCTTGTTTATATTCAATAAAAGGTTTAAAGTAACAAATGAATATAATATTTCTTGGATAGGATCATATCACCTACATTTGCAATCACAGGATGAGCTTCTCATATAATTTCCTTTACTAATATGTCGCTTACATTTGTGTAAGAAAAAACACACCTTTATGAGCTAATCTCTAAAACAATTTTATCTATTAATACACATATCAATGATGTGCGGGGTAACCATAGTCTCCAAAAACTTTTAATGCAAATATTTTGAGTAATGTGCTAATCACACTTGAGTAGATACAATTACACCTATCTTAATAAACATTTGATGCAATTTTATCTAATAAAGTATCTTCCACACTCGTTCACGTAAACACAATCACAATTTTATAGATAAATCTTTAATACACTTTTTTGTTCTAAAGTTTTCCGTTTTTATCAAATCTTGTGTTATGATATTAATATATATATATATATATATATATATATATATATATATATATATATATATATATATATATTCATGAAATAAGTATGTAAAATAATTAAACTTTTTTACAAGTTAAAATGATGTCGTGAAAAAACTAAACTGAAAGAACTTTTAATTTATAAATAAGACATAAGTTCATTTTAAGAAGGGTTAAATATGTTTTTGGTCCCTCAAGTTTCAGTGAATTTTGGAATTAGTCCCTCTTTCGAAACTTTATACCAATTCAGTCATTCATCTTTAGAAATGTGTGGATTTAGTCCTTCTTACCAATTTTTGTTAAGTTTATTTGACATTTTAAACGCATTTTATGATAATATTTGAGTTAATATTGAAGCAAAAATGTGTCAAATGGTATAAACAATTCAAATACTATCATGAAATGCGCTTGAAACGTTAGATAAACTTAACAAAATTTGGTTAAAAGGACTAAATTCATGCATTTTTAAAGATGAAGGACTAAATTGGTATAAAGTTTCGAAGAGGGACTAATTTCAAATTTCACTGAAACTTGAGGGACTAAAAACATATTTAACCCTTTTAAGAAATATTATTTCTAACGTAATCACATTCCATATATTCCAATGAAAATAATTAATTTAGTTGTAATTTTAAAAGAATATTGCCAAATATTAAATTAACCTTTACTATTAACGGTTTTTCAACTTTTCTTATTATACATTAATACAAAAATACTTATAACATTTAATGTAATCAATAATAAAAATACATATAAAATTTATATATATCATAAATATCTTCTATAAAAATACCAATAATTGTCTTAACATTTTTTTTACCATTTCAAATATATTTATTTTCAAGACACTAGCTAGACTCGTCCACCTATAATTCACTTTGGTTGGGAGCTTCAAATAGTAACTTAAGGGGTGGTAATAGTATAACTCTATTCTCAGGCCACGAAAAGCCTACAATCTAATGAATGAAAGATTGTTCTATGTCACTTTCACTTTTCAGTACCTTTTCAACTGTTGCAACTATCTTCACCATAACTATCAATTCGAGATTTTCTCATCCACCTTTCTATTAGTCACTACCAGAATTCCTCTCTACTTCTTCCCCAAAACCCCAATTTTCCTTCTTTATGGGAGAATCTATATTCTCTAAAGTATATTAAAGGAGAGAAATTCTAAGTCTTACTTTAGTGAATTTTAAGTCTAATTCAATCCCACAATGACTTATTATTTATATATTATGAAATTGGCTTAATGTGGTATTTTTAACGCACACTCTCACCTTCACGTCGAGGTATGTTCATCTCGTGTATAAGACTATAAATTAGTAGGTAGTCCACTAGCGGGTCTGATAACGGATATGGACATAAAGAATGTTGAAGAAAGTTCGTTAGGATAAGTTCTAACCTGACTCTGATATCATGTTAGAATTGGACTTTAAACCTAACTCAATTCCCACAAAACCGGCTTATTTTTAAACAATGCTATAAAATCGATTTATAAGATAAAGTTTAAACCCACTTATATATTATAAAATTGTCTCATCTTTAATCTTTAACCGATGTGAAACTTGAAACATTTATGCGAATTAAAAATCATGGCACAACTTCATTTGATTCAAGTACAGTGATGCGTAACCAACAGACACATACATGTATATTACAATAATTACATAGCCATATATAGAACTCAAATTCTGTAGCTGCTGTTGTGTTTAGGTTGCTGAAGACTAGTACAAAGTTTCTACCTCCATGGTAGTGGTGGTGACACCAGGTGAACGGGTGTCAGAATCGGAAACCAAAGTGATCAAAAAGTCAAATAGATCAGTGGCTATAACTGCAGAGGTCAAGTCCTCTTTATGCAGAGTCCTCCTTTTGCCTTGCATGGCGATGATCCAGGACCTTCTAGTAAGTTCCTGAATGAAGAGCTCACAAGCCTTGGAGAAGATAATCGGAGCCTCCCCTGATATCATTTTAACATCATCCCCTGATTTCTTCATGATCTTCTTGATCCTTGCCAAGGGCAGAGAGTGGGGTCCTGTCCTTCCAGCTACCCCTCCACACAGTAACCCTGAATATGCACCAGCTTGTCTCATATCTCTTCTTCTGGGTTAACTTCAGCTTCAATGGTCTCTGTTATACTCTTAATTGTAGCTTCAGTGTTATATATATATATATATATATATATATATATATATATATATATATATATATATATATATACACCATTTTCATTGAACCTTTCGTAGCTTCACTCCATTAACATGGCCGGCCAAGCCTGCTTCAGCTCACAAATTGGTGTTTTAATAAGTAATTATGATGATGATTCTTAATTAGACTCTTTGACTGCAAGACTTTTATTCTTTTTTTTATATATATTTGTTGCTTGTGTCAAGAAGCATCAGTGATCATGATGAACTCAAAAGAGCTTAAAAAATTAAACATTAAACAATATATTTTTGGACCTTAATAGTGTTATAAAGTTTTCGATATTGTATTCAACTTTTTATTTTTATATTTTCATGTTAGGTACCAACTAGTCGTGTGTTAGCTTTTAATGGAGGGAATGAGATTAAGGAAAACTGATACAGTTTGAATGATTTTTTTTATCATGCACTAAAAGGGAAGGCGAAGTGTCATATTTTATCAGTATTTAATACAGTAGGCAAAGTTAAAGTTGTTTTGTGAAAAAACAATTGAACTAATTTTATCTTAAGAAATTTTACCGACTATTTTTTTTTTTGTTTTTTTTGCAAACTTATGAAGTGAATTATTTTAATTGATATGTAAAAGTTTTCGCAATAAATTTTAAAATATGATAAAAAAATTCCGAATTCATAAGTCTGAGAAGAGCAACTAAAAGCATTTTTATATAATTTCTATTAGAAGAAACATAAAAACGACTAAAAACACTTTTCTAGATTTCAAAATCAAGAAATTCATTCTTCCTTTTATCATATTTGACTTGAACAATGAAATTTTAATTTTTTTTATTCTCTTAATGTGTTCATTGCCTTCCTTTAAAACAAGTTCATTACCTTTTTTTTCTTCCTTTAAAAATTAGACAAAATCCATAAAAATTACATAAAAAATAATTCAAGACAATTATTTTAATCATTTCCAAATCTTAATTTAATATCATTTTATTTTACAGTTTGCTAAAAAAGATCCTCATAGTTTTGATTAGTTATTATATATTTTTTAAAATGTTGGTTAAATATACCTTTTTTATTTAAATATAATTTTAAAAGACCAATAGACTACCTCCCCTATATTTTTGTCTCACTTAATATTGTTTACATGATTTTAAATTACAGTAAATCATTAATAAATTGAAAAGTCCCTTATTTATTGAATGTTTATATATATATATATATATATATATATATATATATATATATATATATATATATATATTTTAAATCCTACTTATGCTTGATTCCTTTTAAATTTTTTAAATATTAATACAATTAAAGATTATGCATACATTATACAGATTAAAATATTAGTAATAGAAAATGTTAGTCATGAAAATAAACGCTCACACTTTTCTCCTCAAATTTTCTATAAAATAAGATTTAATTGTTTTACCCGCTCGAATTTTCTGTCCAAACTTGCTGTGAGCAAAATTATTATTTCTTTTCTGTTTTTTTTTTTTATTTATTAATTTATTGGGTTGTTAACTTGTCTTTCTTTCCAAGGCAAGTAAAAGAAGATTCTCTTCCTTCCCAAACGGAAATCGATTCAGTGCGAAACGGAAGTAAGACCTTGTTTATTGCACTCTCTGCTAATTTGTTTTCACTGTTTTTTCTGATTACAAATACTCTATGCTTAGGGTTTATCAATTAATTCTATTACTGTGAATTGTTTATGCCAAATTTTACTCAACTAATTATGTTCTGATTGTATTGTGATTATTGTTCTCGAATTCGCAGATTGACTCGTTACTGAATTATTTGGTTGATATTGTTCCATACAATGCCATCGCTGTTTACTTTCAAATGTTGAGTTGTTAGTTTGTTCAACAATGGCAGCTGTTAGGTCTTCCTCTGTAAGACGTATAGGAATCACAATCAATGCTTCTTTCAGTACGGAATTAGTTCAGCACCGTCACTATCACCATAGTGTGTGTGTGAACCTTGCAAGGTTGCCGAGTGATTCACCGAGTCATCCTTATTACAAAAGAGAGTTGCAATCTGCTAAGACTCAGTTTAGTAATTTGGCTTCTGAATCCTTTGGAAGTAGACACCAATTTGGTACTAGAACCAATGTATCGTTTAATCCTAGATTCTCTAGCTATTGTTTTGGGAGTGCCCTTCCTTTTGCTTCTGCGAACCACGTGTTGAATCGCCGATTTTATTCGTCGACGGTGGGTGGTGATAAAGGAAGTAGAGATGCTGGTACAGAAGTCTCTGCTGGTTCTGGTGCGAGTGACATGAATGCCACTGGTGATTCTGTTGCTGGGGGTGATTGGGCTGAGAGGATTAGAGATGTTTGGAAGAGTATGGTAGAGTCAGCATCATATGCTGGGGAAAAGGTTAAAGCAACATCCGATGATCTCACTCCATATGCTCAGCAGTTGCTTGATTCACACCCATATTTAGGCAATGTGATTATTCCGGTTGGTGGCACTTTAACCGCTACGCTAATAGCTTGGTTCTTGATGCCTATGATTTTGAGGAAATTTCACAGATATGCAATGCAAGGTCCCGTTTCTCTATTGCCAGCAAGCATGTCTGGAGATCCAGTTCCTTATGAAAAAAGCTTTTGGGGTGCTTTGGAGGATCCTGTGCGATATTTAGTTACCTTCATGGCATTCTCACAAATGTTAGTGGGTTGTATGTATACACTCAGTCATTTTTTAAATGTGTCATTTTGTTTACTATATTTATGGTTATATGACAGCTGACTTTGATTTCCAGTGGTGTAATGGTAGCTCCAACAACTATAACCGCAGAATATCTTGCACCAGTTTGGAGGGGTGCAGTCATAGTTTCATTTGTATGGTTTTTGCATAGATGGAAAACAAATGTTTTTGCACGGACATTGTCCAGTCAAAGTTTACTTGGACTTGATAGGGACAAAGTGCTCGCTCTTGACAAAATCTCATCAATTGGTCTATTTGTGATTGGTATAATGGCTTTTGCTGAGGCTTGTGGTGTGGCCGTGCAATCTATTGTTACTGTTGGTGGTATAGGAGGTAAGTATTGAATTAAATTAAGTCTGATGAATTTAATTTTAGATTCTTAATATCTTTTGGCATCTCTGTTATCCCTGTATGTTTGTTTTTCATTAAAGTTGAGTGTTGATTGTAGCCGAAAAGTCTTGTTGATTAGATTTTGGAAAAGAAAAGTTCCTTATAAGCATATAATTTGGTCGAAAGATGACAACCATTAACACTGTAGAAATTGGTATATTATTATCTGGTGTGGCATGCTAAGATTGCTATACATATGCTTGATTTTATTACATTTCACAACGGTTGATTGCTTTGTTTTGTTTTTTCAATCAACAGTTGCAAAGGCACTTTATCTTTCAAATCACACTCCATGACTTTAGAGAAGTTGCATTCTAATTTTAGAATTGTAAAACAATGAAGAAAGTCAGCAGTAGTAGGTAAATGAAAGAAATAGAATGCACAAATGCACATAAAGTATTTCTTTTGTTCCATTTAGCAGAACCATCATCTATCTAGTTGATAAATGTTTTATCATGTTGCTGACTTGCTCCCCATCCTTGACAAGTTTCACTCATTTTTTACCGATAAAACAGGGAATGGGAAACTTCATGTTTCTTTCTTTCTTATGCAGGAGTGGCTACTGCTTTTGCTGCCAAGGACATTCTTGGCAACGTGTTTAGTGGTTTATCTATGCAGTTTTCTAAGCCTTTTTCAGTTGGAGATACAATAAAAGTATGTTGATTTAGTAGTGAGCATTATTAATTGGTCCTTTTATGGTATAATTTATTTTCTGAACTACGGTTTCTTTCACTTGAATGCCCTCTGTACAGTTAAGTTTTTAGGTGAGGAGTGATAATTAATTTTTTACTTATTGCACATTATTAAGTTAAAAAGTCCTTCATTATTGATGCTTTTTTTCAAATGGCCCAATACGTAGTGCATATATATATGTAGTTAGTACGTCCAGCTTTTTAGAATTTAGATTGAAATGAAACATTGGAGGGCCCAAAATAAAAATAAATTTATGAGTGTTTTGGAGAAAAAGATACCATGAGTTTGGATTGATTAACATACTTATCATGAATTATTTATTTATTTTTTTGGTACTGCAAAAAGCATTTCACAAAATTCGGAAATCTTAAAGTGTTCATGCATCAGTGTAGGTCTTCCCCCTCGTTAAGTTTCATGTTTCTTATGTGTCTGAGAAATTGTAAAAATTGCAGGCAGGCTCGATAGAGGGTCAAGTGATGGAAATGGGTCTTACTACTACGTCTTTGCTGAGTTCAGAGAAGTTTCCAGTCATTGTTCCAAACTCATTTTTTTCTAGCCAGGTGGGTCTCTAGGCTCACTTCCGCAGTCACTTAAGCAATACAGAGAAGTGGGCCCCATAATTTAAGATTAGGGAAGCCTACTCTATTGTTTCTTTCTTTCTCTAAAATGCATCTATTGCAAATGACTTTATGAAAGAGAAAATATGTTCTGAGAACTTGCACATTACTAATTTATCTTTGGCACTGCATCATGCTAAGATATGCAACTAGTTGGAAAATTTTTGTTTGTAGTTTGACTTTCCAAGAACTAGTTTGAGCAAGCATATATATAATTCTCTTGTCTTTCATCCTATACTTCTGTTTAAGCCGACCTTTTTACTCCTTGGTTTGTTTTAGTTAGTTTTATATCATAATATGTGGCAAGAGAAAAAATAAATATGAATATATATCAGGGAAGAAGAAAATGCTGACATGTGCCTGTGTTTCAAACCATGTTTTTTTTTTCTTCTTAACTTGAACATGAATTTTCTTTTATTTAATTATTATTTTGGTCAAATAATTTTGTAATGCATTGGTATCATACCATGTGCTGCTCCTTCATGGTCAGACACTGTTGGATGTTGTCTTTAGAGTTTAGATTTGTCTAGCCATTACTTTCATCAGTTTTTAGACTGAAGCCAAGATATTTGATTAAATCACTTGATTGCACCCGTGTTTTTAATTTTTATACTTCCCTTTGATTTTTGGGCTTGAATTTGTGTAATCGAAAACTTCTCTGGAGGATATATAAATTGATGTTCGCACTTCACGTTTACATGTTTGCACTCTCACACACTATTGATACGAAGCTATACCCTAATTCTATAAGCATGTTTCGTGCTTAAGCTTTTGATGTTGTGACTATGATATACTTTCTTTTCCTCATTCATTGAATGACAACCCTCTTTTCATGCTAACTTTGTAGGTTATTGTGAACAAGTCCCGTGCTGAATATCGTGCCATTATTAGCAAAATTCCTCTGCAAACTGAGGATTTAAGTAAGATTCCCCAGATATCAGATGATGTAAAAAGCATGCTCAGGTCAAATGCAAAGGTTTTCTTAGGGAAAGATGTTCCCTACTGTTTCTTATCTCGTATAGAAAGTTCATATGCAGAATTGACTCTTGGATACAACCTCAAACATATGGTACCTCACCCGTTTGAATCTCTAAATTTAACCATATTATGTTTTTTTTTCATAGTTGATGAATCCTTTTTGTTCATAATTTGGAAAACTTATTCTTAAATGAAAATATATTTTAAGAAATTGACGTGCAAGCACAGTCAAACACCTATAGGAAGTACTATATGGAGATGCTATAATCATCTTTTAACTTCCCTTTGCTCCATTGTGTATTGCATTTATTTTGATTAGATTTCCAGCTTGTTCTACATTTATTTTGACCGTTCAAGGAATATTTAAATGATATCTCACTGCACCTAACTTTCGAACACCATACTTAGAGATAGTACCCTGTAAGTAGAAATAATGGTCTGGCCAACTGGCCAAGGAAACTGATTTTCTGATAGGTTTCTAAAATAGATACAGCCCCGTCATTCCAAGCAGGAGGATCTGTTACTTGCAATCTTCAGAATTAGTTGTGATTCCAAGTTGATTACTGATTACCAATTAATCCCTGGTACATAACTAGATAGGAAGTGAGGCAGTTGCTATGTAGCAAATCCTGTGACCGTGACCTGTGATCCAGAAGACTAGGACCTCAATTAACAATAATACAGTTTCAGTATCGTACATTTCATATCAGCATCTGAAAGGAAAATTTTATGTCTCAAATGATAATACTAAGGTGACTTTTTTATCCAAGGTTGCCATTTTGAAGTGGGTCTTTTTGTAAAGTTGTATGTACGTAGTTGCGCTCTTCAACTATGGTTCAGTTTTCCTGCTTTTTATCTTTTTTCACACTGTCATTTAGCGCCGTGTCATGCAATCTTTTATTACTGGGCTATGTGTTAAGTTCCGCCATATTTGCATTAACATCTTTTCATCCTCGTATTTATCTTGTTTCTCTGCTTTCTACAGCGCAAAGATGAACTATACTCTGCTGAACAAGAAATTCTGCTTCTGGCAGTTCAGATCATTAAAAATCATGGGGTTGCTCTTGGCAGCACATGGCAAGAAATGCCTTCGAAATGATGTGCTCGGCAAGAAGACAATTTTGGAAGAAGTGGTTGCAAGACATTGTGAGCTTTAGCTTTTACTAATGCAATGCTTACAAGGAATTTGTCATTCATTCACACTGAAGCAGTTTTCCAATACTATAGTTTCCCCTGTGTAGTTGGTTCATTTGCCTTCAGGTTTTAATTTTGATTTACTAAAGAGTGTGATTTTTCTCGTTGATTGAATTGTGGCATTATGTATCTACTTACGAAGGTTTTTTTTCTTTTTTCACAATTGAACAAGTTTCATTACACAAAAATTCATGTTTTTAAAAATTACTATATTACTTTAAAAATTAAATAATTATGTCATCTTATTAACAATCACATCACAACTTAATTACCATATTATTTTTTCCAATATTTTTTATGTCTTTACATATATTGTTTTGGAAATCGTTAATTCCAAAATATACATATTAGTGGATATATATATA
>Ga0214544_1003148_pt1 | contig 34473 bp, 10 predicted proteins | sample CNSS3metaG_FD_160074 | JGI IMG/M metagenome (GOLD analysis project Ga0214544, IMG submission 160074) | Root nodule microbial communities from cowpea collected in UCLA plant growth center, Los Angeles, California, USA - CNSS3 | ecosystem: Host-associated > Plants > Roots > Nodule | place: USA...
CAACCACGCAATCCCCAACACCATATCAATGTCTTGTAGATCAAATGAAAAAGCATCCAAGACACACTGCAACCTACCCAACTCCATCGGGAGATTACGACATATGCCGCTTGTGTCAGCACGATGGCCGTCGCCCATCAAAATGCGCATGCTAGGCGTGGGCTCCTTCTTCCACCCCATTGACTCCACTAATTTTCTTGAGATAAAGTTGTGTGTTGCGCCGCTATCCACCAAAACGCAGACTCGAATCCCGTGAATCCTTCCCTCGAGTTTCATGGTTTGTGGTTGTTCCCCCTGCCGCTGCGAAAGGCATTGTAAACTGAGGGTACTGCATTCACCATCGTACGGGTCTGCGGCAGCATCTTTGCCCTTCTGCAACTCTGGGTCATCCTCACTATCGTCCAACTCATCTGCTAACATAATCTTTAGATGTTTGTCAGGGCAAATATGTTGTGGACTGTACACACCGCCGCACTTAAAACACAAGCTTTTTTGTCTTCGTTCTAACAAGTCCCCATAGAATAAATGCTCGACCCCTCTATCACGTGGGCCATTCTTGGGTCGGTCAAACGTTTCGTTTTTTGAGTTGGGCCCATGTCCACTTATATCTCCAACGGACCCATAATGCTTGACACCTCTATCACTGGTGTGTGAAGGTTTGTTAGGAAATGTGAAATTAGACCTCATAGTGGCGTGGGACCCACCACGTGAGGCAATTCTCCCATGTGTAGGGTTTACATTGTCCTTTCCCTGCAATTCTGCTTCCACCGCCCTCGTTACATTCATGAGACGAGCCCTCGACAACGTGCCCAAAGCATGTAAACTGCGTACCTTCCTCCTTATGTCTTCCTTTAATCCATGCAGAAAATAGGCAAAATATTGTTGTTTAGGAATTTTGGGTATTTGAGTTGTCAAGAATTCAAAATCCTGAATATATTGTTCAACGTCATTTGTTTGTCGTAATGCCGTGAGCTGGTCATAAGCATTCCCTTCACCTAATCCGCCATATCTATCCAACAAGGCTTGTTTGAATTGATCCCACGATAAATCTTCTTCCTCATTTATCAATGAATTAAAGAAGTGGATGGTTCCTCCCTCCAGACATAGTTGCGCCAAATGGATGCGAACTTCATCGGTAGTCTCTTGCACTTGAAAGTAAACTTCCGCTCTAGTTATCCACCCCGCAGGATCCTCTCCCATGAACATGGGAAGTTCCACTTTCTTGACATATTGTCGAAATTCATCCAGTGAAGCACCCTGTAACTTCTTTGGGCCTCGACCCCCGCTAACCATTGTGTGCGTCGATGATTTGGTTCCACCGTCTGGGGTTTTGTCCATCTTCGGGATAAGGTTCCCCGAATTCTCGCTGTCAGTTCGCCATGACCCACCCACATTTTTGGAAAGGATTTCCAACAACCTTGACTGATTGTCAGCGTTCTCTGCCCGTAAAGTCTCCATTGCCTTGTGATTCTCGAGCGCCTGAAGACGCATAGCATCCATGGAATATTTTAGGTTGGTCATTTCTTTTTCCAACATATCTAAACGTGAATCCATGGCTATTCCCGTTTCCGGTGGCTCCGACGTTGAATCGCTGTCGTCTACGGTCTGTTTCTTGCCGGTCTTCTTCCTCGAGGGCATCCACAGGGCAGGTCGGACCACTGATGCAGACCGCCACAAACAAATAATATAAAGATAGAAAAAAACTAGGTAAAGGTGGAATGGATACGGTAATAGTATTATTTATCGCTGAAATCGGCAAAAAAGAAGATGTACTAGAAAGGATACGTCTTTCTAATACCCCAGAGCACTGCTCCTTACAGAGTAGCGTAACAACTACTCGGTCCAACCATAACACGTTCCTCTCTCCCCCTCTACTCTTGTACCTCCTTAATAAAAGGGATTCTATTCTCTCTCTATAACTAATTCCTTTTGCCAGCTCATTTTTTTCCTTTTCTTTTGTAAACAATCCACTCTTTGGGCTTTGTGGCTGCTTCTTGGACAATCCTTTCTTCCGGCCCAATGCTTACTACTCGATCCCCATCAGGTCTCTTCCATTTAGAAGGTAACAACATGGAAATGTAAATGACACTTTCATATTTTGATAACCTACTAACAAAAATAGGAATAAACACCCTAACTTTCATATTCCTGAGAATGCAAAAAGATTTCATGAAACAAACACCTCCTTAGAGTTAATATTATGCCAATTTTTATGCACCTTACTTTCATTTGTGAACAACATAACTTTTTTCAAATACATCATTGATATCATACAAGATATTTCAAACATTGAGTGACTTCTGCTATTAGCCTATGATGCTATTTGCAACATGACATAACAGATTATTGGCTTTCCTCCATTTTCCAAAATCCACAAATTGATAACACTAGCTGATAACTAAATTTCTATATTCTCATACTAAGGCTTATTACACCCCATTAGGATCTTTATGTTTTATCTTTCACTATTAGCTTGGTTTTTCAACTTTTAGAAAGTTTAAGAGCTACAGCACCACTTGGCACCATTTTATTCGTGCCCTGCACATTTTAAAACCATGCTCTCTATGTTGGCACCATTGAGTGGCGCCAGCGCACATACCGCGGCGCCCAACGCAGCCAAAAACGCAGGATTTTCAGCTCTGACCTTTGCTAGTTATTTTTCTCATAACTTTCTTTACTAGTGTCTAATTGAATTTATTCTTTGTGTGTTGGATTTTAGACTCAAAGAGCTTTAATTTGAGTGCAATAACATATTTTTTGGAGTTTTGAGCTAGATACAGTTTAATTTGGAAAATCGTGGACATTTGCAAGGATTGGTTGCCAGCGTTGTTTTAGCTTTTCTTGTATGTAGGGGTAATTTTTGTATCCTAGGGTGTATTGTTCTTTCTCGCAAACTTGTATTGTGGGCTGAACATGGAATAGCCCAAAAAGAAAGAAATTAGGTTAATTTGGTGCTTTTGGAACGTGAGACAGCAGCCATAGGGAGGGAGGCAGAACATACTTCACTGGGTTTTTTTTTCACGTTTTTCTCTGCTTTTGGGGTTTGGTGTTCTGTAATCAATGGAGTTCCATGGATACTCACTTTCAAATTTTCTTTGCAATGGAGTATTGTTGATTCTTATCATTCCTTTAATCTCTATGCATTTCCATGCGTCTCTGCACTAGCTCTCAATTCCTAATTCTGCTTTACTTCCATTTCATTTACTGTTCTTGCTGTTCTGGCTTTGCTTTTATAATTTCTTGCACTTCTACCAATTGGTATTAATTTCTAAGCATTTTCTACCAATCAGAATTTCATTTCCAGCTATTTCTACGGATTAGAATGTATCTTTGCATTTGTTTCATTTCATTTCAGTCTTACACATTTACGTTCCTTGTTTTGCATTTTCATTCACGTTACTGCACTGTTAATTTGTACTTGCATTTTATTTTATATTTTTGCTTTGTCGTCACATGTTTATGTTTCTGGACAATTTCTATTAGTGCACCTATGTCTTTGTGTTTCCTTTACTCAGTTTCTTGCATATTACTTTTAGTTTTTAGATTACGCTTTGCTTTCTATTGTTCATTTACTTTTCATTGTTTCCATTCCCCAATTCTTGTTTTGTTGAGAAAGAAATTACTCAATGAACTCAATTGAAATGTTTTCCTTGGATCGATACCTAAGTTGACCTCTATACAACATTAGTTAAGGGGGAAAATTTAGTTTTATTTGATGAGGCTTGTGTGACACAAAACTCACTAAGCATACCATCAAATGCAGACATTGGTAATACATGCATTTCACACTTTCTACAATTTAAAAACCAATGCAATAATATATAATAATGATAATAATAATAATAATAATAATAATACAAAGTACAAAGTACAAACAAATCTTTCATGCATACAGAGAGTGGAAATATGATAGGATTAAGATTAGCTCTGGTTCAAAATAGAATAGGCAGAACAGGGAAAAGGTAGAAAGGAGAAATAATGAAAGAATTTTGTTAATTCTACAAACATGAACAAGGAGTCTGTAGTGCCACCTTAAAGGGTTCGTTCGCTCTTAAAACAGAAAGTTTTAGTTACTACAAAATAAACTTCCACTGCCTTCACAGCTGCACCCATCTCCCTATTTAAATACATGAACCCTAACTGTCTGTTTAACTAACCTGAGCAGCCCACAAACTCCAGTGTTTCCTCCACCTAGTATATACCCTCCAAACCTAATTCTCAAGCTGGAGCTCATGCCTAACATAATGCATCAAGCATTTAGAATAATATTCAAATCGTGAACCTAAATCTATAAGCAGATAGCTTGTTCAGACATAAACAGACAAACCCTGGCAGTTTCAAATTGCAAACTTTCAGAAAATTGCATGTGACCAATACCAAAAGACAAATTTTAGTCATTTTTTATTACATCAAGTTGAAAACTATGAGCTACATAGCTATTTAGAAGCAAATGTCCATCTAGAGTATGCTGGAACAAACAATACTTACTTACCATACTTAAGAAATAGTAGATTCATGTGCTCAGGAAATTGCATATTCAAGTACACCAGTTGTTTTACTCGTGTATCAAGGAAGTTGCACATGTTTTACACTTTAGCCTAGAAAATAGCCCACTTAGACAATTAAGAGTGGGTTTGTGAGGGTGTGCAAGCTCTTGTGTGTATTAAGCATAAAAACCAACTAAATGAGGTCATTTCGTTCAGAGTTTCTCCCTAAAATATTCTCTTCATCATTTAGTAATTTCATCTTAAATTTCTTCTACAGAATATTCTCTTCATCTTGCCTACTACACTTATCAGCATCCCTATATGAAAACATAATATGAAGGGTTAAGTAGCTATTTAGGATCAGTAGCCTCAATGATATATCAAAATAATCCCAAATGTGAGTAACGTTATACTTGAAAAACAGATAAATATATGAATATATGTATTAGAAACAAACCTTAACAGTAGAACCTTTAACGTCGGGTGCATGCTTCATATATGACGATTTGGAAATCCCTTCAATGAAACTTGCACCTCTAGTACTGGTTGAGACCTTATTAACTGAGGGACTGGATGCATCAGTCATAGCAACATCGTGATCAGAAGGAGAAACTGGCCCATTTTCCTTAGAAGAAGTCCGTTCAGAAATATATTCCAAAGCAGCAGCAATATTTTGTAGAAGCCAATCATGAACTTGAGCAGCAGGAACAGGAACAGCAGGCATGTCAGGATCTGAATTTGCAAAAAAGGGAGAAAATTGACTGAAAGAATTTCCTTCAGATCCCTTGTCACCAAACTGAATTAGAAACCCAAGGTGCTCAAAACTATCCATGGTTAAAACCTATCAATTAAGCAAAACAATGTTAAGATAATAAACTAAAAAAACATAAATTTGATTCAATAAAAATTAAATTGCTGTAATGAAACATTTAATCAAAGACAAGTTAAAAAAAGTTTGAAAATTCCTATACCTTTCCATCCAGTAACAAACTGTATGATCTTAGGCTACAGAGTCAATTTTACTTGGGAGGGGAAAACTTAGAAATGCACCACTTCCTAAAACTATCATGCCCCAATTAAAAGGTGGTACCATTTAACCATGTGATAATCAATGGCTCAGTAAAAGAAATTGCATGTTGATGTCACTCTAAATCTAGCATATCCTTTAATTGTTATGATTACTAATCACTAATGACATTGACAGCCAAACAACAAGGTTATATACTTTGCCACGTGCATATACAATAAGAAGCGCACAGAAGTGAGGGGACTGGCATTAAAATCAAGAGATGTTGGCTTTGCATTAAAAAGAAGGAGAACATGCTGGCATCCTAATCAAATTAAACTATAAGTTGTGCCGTTAACAAATAAGAACAAAGAAATGGCCAGCAACCAAATTGCCTGTTTTTATCCCTCACCTCAAAACAAATAAATAAATAAAAACTGTTGCTTTTTTGTCTGTAGAGATTGAGCAATCATGCTAACTCTATACTGCACGATGCATGACATGTATATGAATAGACCAATTCAATTTCACTCATTATTAGTACAATTTGTCAGTCAGCACATCCCTAACTCAGTGGACCAAAACTCAATTAGAAGATCACAACCCCGGGCAACTCTAGAAGATCACTCAATTGGAAGATCACAACCCCGGATAACAAAAGCAAGAATTTCAACCAACACAGAGGCACTTGCACAATATTCTTATCTTACATGAAACCCTGCACGGCCTAATAAATCAAAGAAGAGTGAGACAAGCTACAGAAAATTGGTTTTTCTGCTCCCCATGAGGATATTGCAATGCTCACAATATATCACAAAAACAGAATAACTAGTTGCAATCATACAGGATGGTGACACAGGAGGGAGGGTACCTATCTACTACAAAATTCTTAATAGCCGATGTCTTCAGAGTATATGCTCAAAATATCAAGTTCAGGGTTCACACAAAATTAATAGCAACGAGAAAACAATGTAGTAATATGATTAAGTAATAAATAAACAGTATCATTCTACAGGAGCTAAGCAACAGTTGATCACAAGAACAAGCATACAACAAGTGATGCAAAACTATTTTCCATGGCATTCAAGAAGATCTCTTTTCTTGGATTGCAAGGAAAATCGCCAAAAGCACTATTTGAATTACAAGAATATATCTCACAGATGAAAATAAAATAAAAACAAAACTAAGAAGAATAAACACACAATGCAGTTATAAACCAAGTATTTTAAATTGAGAAAATCAGAAATAAAGAATAGCATTCAAAATCAGCAACAACCAATAACACAGCAAATTAACAAACCATAGATTCTTCGCCTTCTCCATCCACAGGCTCTGCTAGAAGAGACAGAATGTTAGACAAGTGTTTTTGCAGATATGACAACTGATGCGCCTCTTCATCACTCTGCGATGGCATAAACCGCCTACTGTTGCTGCGAACAAGCTGCATACCACTTGACATCAGAATCAACACAGTTTGTACCAAATCAACGACAGAATAAATCAAAACAAAATTATCAGCAGTTTAATACAGTAATCAAAGAGAAACTAAACATAAAGAACGAAACAGCAACGAACATCTGCTACAAAAACTAATCCAAGGCTTCAAATGTGAGAGTCACCACCATAAAATTAATCCTACATTACAGTAACTAAGCAATGCATTGGTCCGGAACAGCACCGTTGTAGCTAATAGCGCTTAATAACAAATCGAATTACCTCACAAAAAATGGAAGAATCGAAGGAAAACGTAGAATTCACCTGAAGCGGCGAGAGGGCGGACAAGTAGCCATCGAAGGCGGAAGTGGAAGGCCAGACATCGACGACGGCAGCGGAGTCCTTGTGCGTCCGCGGGAGGAGCCTCTTGTAGGATTGAATGTAGAGAAACAGTACCAGATCATGCACGTCGACGCCGACGGAATCGGCTTCGCCGAGCTTTGCGGCGACAAGAGGTTCGGAGTCGGATGGCAGAATCGAGGCGAGCGTATCGATGACGAGTCTGGCGTGCTCAATGGAGATCTGCAATGCCTCAGAGATGGCCGCCGAGCCGACTCGATGGTTGGAGGATAACTCTAGAAGCTTCTTCTTCAACGGAATTAGGGTTTGCGCGGGGTCGGAGAAAATGAGGCGTGGGATTGGCAAGAGGCCGTGCTCAAAGGGCTCCCGCCTTGGGTGAATCACGGTGGTAGAGTCCCTCGCCAACGAAGAAGACGTGCATGGCTCCGTTGGTTCCGTCATGGCAACACAGAGAAAAAATTCATGCGAGAGAGAGGGAGAAAGAGGGAGGGAGAGTTGCAGATCTTTGAATCGGGAGGAAGTAGAGGGAGAAGAGAGAGATGCGGGTGCGTTCTGGTGGGGTTCACCGCATGGTGTGTCGATACGTGGCGCCTTCTTATTGGTTCATCAACAGTTACCATTTGAAGAAGCTTTGCCCTTTTACTCTGAAATGGCATTGATGCAATTGTACTTTGAGGCATCCCATCTTACATGTGTTTTTCATTAATAGATGTGTTTTTCAATTTTATCCACACTGCGTTTTTCATTTAATAACTCATTCAACAATTTATAGAAGAAAAGTGTTCCTCATGTAACTTTTATTGTGATTAAACAAACTCTATTGAAATTATACATTTTTAAGACATGTTTATTGAATAAGTTAAGGAATTTACGAATTGGACAATATACAACAATGTAAAACTAGTTGCTTTTTTCTTTGTAACATGATGAAGTTAATGAAAAAATGACAAATCTTAAAGTTTATTATAATAACAAAATTAATTAATGAGAATGTTAAAAAAATAAAAACTCTTTTGATTTTAATAATCATACATTCTATTTTTTTTCTTACCTAAATTTCTATTTGTTCTTATAAACACATTTTCCAAACCACTTATGTTCCTAACTTTATCCAATAAACTACTTATTTTACTATTTAAATTTTATGAAGTTGATATAAGAATGAAGTTTAAATTTTATTTTTAACAAAATATATTTAAAATTGAAGGTTATATTTATATGGGTTATAGTCATGGTCAATGTTGTTATGGGTCTTTATTTTTATATAGTGTTTAACTTTGTCTTTTCTATCCAATGTGAGGCTTTGACTCACACTTGGACTATTCCCACCAGTTTTATCATTTAAACAAAAAATAAAAACTTTGTAAAACAAGTTTTAAAGTGATACGAAAGAATTTTGAAAAAAGAGTACATTTTTGTCTTGTCATTGACTAAAGAGAATTAATCTGACTCATACTTAACAAACTCAATAGAATTAAAATTTGTTATTATGTGTTATCATAAAAATCTAGTCGTTTGTGTCTTAACATTATCTTCTTATCTACATGAAGAGTATATAAATTAATTGTTGGGAATTGCTCGAATAAAAATTTATCTTTAGATAAGAAAAAGTATTATTGAGCATTAAAGTTTTTGTACTATTAAAACTAGTAGGTTGTTTATTGTAACACCTCATTTAATTTATAGTCATAATTAAAGGTAACGTTATACAGAATAATACAAAAGCACAGTCTTGGATTTAAACACGCCTCCTTACAACAACCAAGGCACCCACGATGCCAAAAAGAAACAAGATATAAAGTTTAATAGTATCAGATAGAAATTTAAAGGACAGACTAGTACAGGGGCCATAACACTAAAGAAAAGCCCAAAAAATAAACATGAAGTCCAGTCCAGGTAGACTATGCAGCGGAATCATCTCTTTCCTGTTGACCTCGAGTACCTCTCGCATCTGTTCCCATAAATAAATTGATGATCATCGCAAAAGTAGAAAAACAACATACAAAGGATAAGCTAAAGTAGAAAACAGTTTATCATGCAATCACATGCTATTTCACAATCAAAGTAGTATATGTCATCCAAACATGTTATGACTCCTCAAGCAATAACTAGACTCGACACAACTCATCCGGATACATATAATCTGGTCGGATTCAGCGGATGCTTGCACTTGTGGTGGATTACCCTGCTCACCCCGAGCTAAGTGTTACAAGTGTTACAATGTTTCAATCCCCCACACACAAGGTTAGCCCTTAATGAGTTTCAGGTCTCCTGCTACTCTCACTACAGGAGTCGGTAGGAGTCAATCTATTCTAAGTGAGACTAACTGACTCCTTAGAATGTTAGGATGCTTACCAAATTATATAGATGGGGCACCACCATGAATCCTCACTAACAAGGGTCATGGAATTATGTCCCGACCACTGAAGGACGACTAGGAAGTCTCACCTAGAGACTCGTGGATTTACGTACTAACAACATACCAATCACATTCCAAACAAACAAATAATATTGATCATGCATTTAACACCTCATGTCATCCTTTGTAACCCATCCTCATTCATATTCCATGTTGATTTCATACCATCCCATTCTTCCCAATTCGGGGATATAGAACTTCACCTCATACCAATACCATGCCATCAATGTAACATTATTGTTCATACCGAATTCATGACCACATATATAACCAACCATTTCATTGAAATCGCATGCCAAGATTTATCCAAGTTCATCATTCACAATCCATGAATCACATCACTCATGCAAATTCATTCATCTCATACTTTATAAATACATACCAAGACATACATATATCACAAAATAATATTCATCCCAAATAAATGAGTGTCAACATTTAAGTACCTATAATTCCATACAATCAAGCACAACCCACAACCATAATTCTTACACCAAAATTCCAAAGAAAATTTATTATCACAAAACCAAAATCATTGTAGTAATGCGTGACACATTTTTCAAGCTACAGACATCTAATCGACGATCCAACCGATCAAACCATAAAAGAGAATGTTATGAACCAAATATCAAAATTTGAGCTCAATCCAACGATTAATGAGTCGAGAAAGTCAATTTTACTAAAACTGCACATATCCGTAAAATACACAGTCGCCCAGCGACCAAGTCAACTCGCCCAGCGACTATGCAACGCATCCAAACGTCAAATATCACAGTTTCATGAATATTTGAACCCCTAACTCAGAAATATACCAAAAACTAACTAACATTTTCCCCAATCTTTTCTCGTATTTCACAAAACATTAATCGCATAAAATAGAAATAATGTGAAACCCTAGCTTCCCTTAACTGGAAATAAGCTAGACACTTAAGCGGATGAGCACTACAGATTTAAGAACTGAAAATCTCAATACAGAGGGAGCACGATATTATTACGAGAACCTAACGACAAGCACACAGATTAAACTAAATGGGAATAATATGCATCGAAAGTTGTTGAACTTGGATAAATCCCAAACCCTAGCAGAGCGTTATGTTGAGAAAGAGAATAAGAAAACTGTGTTTGCAAGAATGCAAGAGGGGGTTTGGCTGCCTTAGGGGCCTTGGACACCCTATGGGTCAGTCCTTAGACCCATTAAATTAGGGACAACCCTTTAAATTTATGGCAAAAAAAAAAAAGATTTTACATTTATGACTTTGCACAATTGATATTAACATCTCATACATTCCTGCCATGCATAACTAAAATAATTAAAATCTCATAAAAGTGTAAAATTTTTATATCACAATAATTAAAGAAACAGAACATAACACCACGAAGAACGAAAATTATTTAATATAGAATAACAAATGGGATAATATGACCTTGGTCCATATGAGAACATCATATCAGAGTAAAACGGATTATTTTATAAAAGTCACAATTTTTTAAACATAATCTAACCTAAGTCATAGGTACCATTTATCAAACAAAACCCATTTTGTTAGTCGTAATGTCGTTTAGCATTGTGTGACTGTAATACAACAATATTATAAATTTAGTATTTTAAATCAATCGATTAAATTGGGTTTAAATTTTTTTTGATATGTCATTTGCTTAATAGAATTTGTTGTAATTGACAAAAATAAAAGTTATCCATTACAATTTTAGTTTCATAAAAAGAAATCAAGCATAAATTAAAATGGGTAATTAGTAATAGAGAAATTTTTATTTTGAAGTTGTAACATTTTATTATTAAGCATTATTGAGTAATACTTTTTATCTTCAACTCTCTAATTATATTAATTACTTAAAATGTACATTTTTTTAAAACAAATAGAAAATTTTAATTATATCAATCAAAATACTTAAGCTAATTATTTATTGACTTAAAATTTGTAAGCTATTATAGTGACATCTTGTCAAAGAGTTCTTCTATATGAATAATAAGTAAAAGCATTAGGGTCTAATAAATAACTATTGGTTAGATATTTCATATCGGCTAAATATAACATCAAATTATAATATATAACCGAGAACAAACTTCAGTTTATTAAATTAATTTTGTAAGATTGAATTAGGCTAAAACATCATTACAAAAATAATTATTTTTAGCGGAAATTATATTTGACGTTTATGGGATTTTAACCCCACTAATGGTTTTGCCAGATATTTGAAATTTCCCTAAAAAAACAAGTGTGGCTAACGAATTATTAGGGAGTTTTAGCAACCTCTAGAAGTAACGCAACTTACTGGGGTTTCGAAAACCCCGAGTATTAAAGGGGGTTCTGAAAACCCCTATTAATGCACATGGTTCCAAAAACTCTCGTTAATGCATTAGGTTCCGAAAATCCCCGTTAATGTTTGGGGTTTCGAAAATTCCCATTAATGTCAGGGGTTCCAAAAACCCTCGTTATTGCCTGGGGTTTTGAAAACTCCCATTAATGTATGGAGTTCCAAAAACCTTCCTTAATTCCTCGAAAACCCCATTAATACGAAAAAATTAGTGCTTATATTGTTATGGCATTGCTGTAATGCTAAAGTTGTACTTTCCTGATAATTGATTTGTTTAGTTAATTTTGTGAGTGCAAAAAGAACCTTATTTTATGGAATTTCCTATTTATTGCTTAACATTTTGGTTTTCATTATTATTTTGGAGGATCATTATGTTTGACAATACATCATTATCATAACCATAGATAACATCGACATTAAATGAGTAGTGATTTAAATATGATTTTTCTATATTTTGTTTAATGTGTTTGGGTAGGTTGGATTTCCATATTTTCTTGTGCATATGTAAAATTTAGCATCTTTACTAGTGATGGTAAATACATAACTCAAACTTAGTGAACCTGTTATGGACTGGCCTACTAGAAAACAAGTGGCCTTGGGAACAGCACAAGGCTTAGAATATCTTCATGAGCATTGCAATCCTAAGATTATTCATCGTGATGTGAAGGCAACTAATGTAATACTAGATGAAGATTTTGAAGTTGTTGTTCGTGATTTTGGCTTGGCATAGTTAGTTGATGTTCTGAAAACCAACATGACAACTCAAGTTCGTGGGACGATGGGCCACATAGCTCTAAAATATCTGTCCATTGGAAAGTCTTCGAAAAGGACTAACATTTTCGATTATGGGATTATGGCTCTTAAAGCTTGTTACAGGACCACAATCCCCGCATAATTACTTGGCCATTAATGTATATCAGCTTATAAAATCACCCAACAAACACTCACCCCATCACTTTCGTTCCACACTATGGCTTCTTTTGGGAACCAATTATCTTTCTTTTTGCTCTTTATGCTTCTCATCTCACCCCAAATTCAAGCCAGAGAAAGGCAAGCTTTTCAGTTTGTTCTCCCACTTCAAAACCATTTATAATGTCAAAGACGCTCTCCACAAAGACCCTTTCCACACCATTAATACATTCTCATTTGTTTTTACACATTTATTTTTAACCTCATCAGAGGAGCATGAATCACAATCACATCACAACAAAGAAAGGAAAATATGCATAAGAAAAAGAAAGGCAAAGTGCTGAATTGAGATGAAAAAAATATAAGAGGATAAAATTTGATATGAAGCACCTGAACATAAGTAACAATCACAATTACGATGATTATCGTGGTTTTTGTGGATGTGGCATCACACTACGGTGGCTATGACACGATGGCAAAATAAGCAGTGAGTTAGGGAAACAAAATTGAAAGCAATGATGCAGAGAAACAAAATCAAAATGAAAATGAAATCGAAATCGAACAAATTAATAAAGTATAGAGATCAAATCGAAGTCGAAATAAGGAGATTGATAAAATGTCGGGAGACAAAATAGGGAGACGATATTGGAGGGAGGGAGAACGATCTTTGTTACCTTAAACTTCATACGTTGAGACAAGAAGAATGGTGGAGAAGAGAATAGTGGAGAAGAACGGTGGAGGCAAGTGTAAAAGAACATATTCGTCGTCTAGGTTAACATGGTCAATCACACAAAATAAAGAATGAGGTTTATCTAATTAAACATTAAGTTGGGATTTAAACTTTACGGGATTTCTTGAAAAATCCCTGGCACTTAACGAGAGTTTCTTTAAAAATCCCTGGTACTTAACAAGTATTTCTAAAACCTCAGGTATGCCATTTTTTACTGAAGGTTATTATACCCCCAAATAAAAAACCTCAACTAAAATTATGTTTTTTTGTAGTACATGTTACCTCAATAGTATCTAATATATGTTCTTCATTCCAATAAAAACATAACATGGTACTTGCCAAGTGTAAGTTTTAGAAATACTTGGACTATTTATTTAATACACAAACATAAATTTGTTTGTTTTCTATAGAAAGTTTGTGTTTTAAAGATTTCCACAAGTTATCCTTTTTTTCCTTAATTAGTCATTGAACAATAATAAAAAATAAAGCTAATAATTTATTTTCAAGATCAATCTTGTTTTCATTTGTTCCTGCGGAAATAATTACTCAATGTCAGGGAACATAAATCACATCTTACCTCAATCACTGACTTCTTGGACTGATTTCTTCATGACTTATATGTGTCTTTCTCCTAGTGTTGGTGGTATGGTCCCTTGAGGGGTTACTTGCGGAAATGGTTCTGACGATCAAGTCAGCAGGGCTCTCAAAAGTCAAATCTTGAATTTAGCAAATTAATGAAAGCGTATCTTTAATTGTTGGGGTCCACGTGTACTTATAGAGTCATTAATTGTGTTTATCCCTCCTTGTGGGATGAGCCCCCTTTAGCCATTTTTGGGTCAATATTCAGATTCTCGATGGACCTGACTGAGCCCAAGTTCTGAGTATTTGCGAAAGGCCTAAGTTTGGAGTTAACAACTCTTCATTACACTGTATCTTTTATAGTAGGCGGCCTAGACCATCATTTATGTAATCTTGCTTGGTTGACTAACCATCTACTGTTTTTATCATAGGACTATATATACACGGTTTAACCCGAATGGTTGTCTAAATTTGGTACATCATTTATACAAGCCTTTAATATTTCATTAAAGATCAATAATCATTGATACTTTTATAATTTTTCACCGTAATATGGGTTATAGAATCATTTATAAGTGAGTTTTTACATTTTTTTTATTAGGATGGCAACGGGTTAGACGAGTGTAGGTTTGATTATCTTATTTTGGTTTTTGCTGCAAAAGTTCATTTTTATTTCAATTCTTATCCCCGTACACAATAAGTATAGTATGAAATTTTTGTTTCTTTCTCATCGTAAAAAGAATATACATGTATACGTGTTTTAACTATTTTAAATATTAATTAAATAGTTTTTTACAAAAAGTAAAAAACATATTACAAAGTATCGAATGTCAAAAAGAAAAACATTTTTTCTTCCAATATCTAATATAAAAAAAAATCATGAGTATATAAGCATGAAACTTATAAAAGAGTAAAAATAAATGTATGTCTTAAAAATAAGATCCGTAATTAAAGATAAGAAAAATAATATATATTTTTTAGATTATTTAATAAATTAAAGATGAATTAATAATTTAAATTAAGGATATAGAATGATATAAATGAAGAAAATGATGCAAATATATACAGACGTTTCCATGCCTAATTCAAAAAATCAAATATTATATTTATATCTAATGCAATAAGTTTTGTTGAAATTATTATAACTTAAACCATACCCGCTTAAAAACATTCATTTATCTTCCCTAAATAATATCACATTTTAATTTATTTTTTTATGAATATCACTGTATTACATATTTTTGAAGACTTTTCTTTAACTTTTCAATCAATACAAAACTCTTATCTGATTGACGTTTACCTTACAACTCTTTAAAACTTAAAAAAATTAATTTAATTCTTATATTTAAACATTGTTTTAATAATACTCTAATATATACAAATTATACTATAATTAAATAAATGAAATCATTATTCTATAAAATTAATTAATTAATACGATTAATACTTTATTTACAAATAAAAGTAAAATATATAATCATACATTTTGCAGAATCCATTTAATGATAACAAGATCCTTAGAAAAAAATAAAAATCAAAACAAACGAGAATTTTTCTCGTAACTTAAAATCTTAAATTTTACATAATATAAGGAAGTATTTTCTTGCTTTACTTTTATTCAAATATATTGCATATATCCGATAATAAAATCACTTATTATACTCTTATTTAACTATTTTTTTTTATCTATTGTGTTATTTAGACTCAGACTATATAATTTAAAAATTTCTTTTGTAAAACACAAAATGTGAACTTGTGAATCAGATAAATATGCATAAAAAACGAAAAAGAGATCTAATCACAAAGTTGACTAAGAAAGTGTTTTTCTTTGAATTTGTGGAACCCTCAACACTCTTCTGTCTTTATAAATCTATTATGTTTTGCTTGTATAATAGTTATTTAAAATTATTATATTCTCTTTTTGATAGACTATTAGTGTTGTTTTTTTTTATCTCTGATTTTGTTCTTTGTTTTTTTATGTGTAAAAACGTTAGAGCATTTCAAGTATTTCTCTATTTGTATATTTTTATTATCGATAAAAAATAATCTTAAAAGATAAAATTATAAGAAAATATGTAAAAATAAAGTTATATATATATATATATTTTATGGTTATTAGAAAAATGGGTATATGTGTTTTAATATAAAAGTACGATTGATATGTGGAATACGATTATTAAATGATTGTATATTTAAATGAGATTTTGAATGGATTCTGAAATTTCAATCAACCAAGGATTTGGGGGCAACAACCAATGATAGAGGGAAGAAAAAGAAATCATGTCATCGTAGTCCTTTGATAGCAACCGGAAGTGACAGATCAACAAAATAACTATTAATAATACGCCTAAAAAATAGGTACATAGAACAGTCACATTGTACAATTTGGAAACAACGGTAAGATTAAGAACACACAATCTCTCAAGTTAGGAATAATGACCAAAAATCACTTTCACTTCATGTTAATATGTTATGATTATGAAACAAAATAACTTCACTCTGTGTGTTGTTGAATCTTATTCAAACAGTGGAAATTAATTGCACAACCTTCTGTCGATTGCCATATTCAATTTCAATTTCTTCGCTTTCAAAGTGGCTTTCTGTTATTTAATGAAAAATAAAGCAAGCTAAAAAGATGGAACATTATGTTTTAAGTAACCATAATTTGACATGAGTTAAATTCATATTAAAGAAAATTTATATTATAAATAATTTAAAACCTTGAAATAATAAATATGAAGATTTTAATTTTTATATAATATTTAATGTGAAACTACAGAAAAAAAATTAAAAAAAAGTTAAATAAAATACGTACTCCAAACGAAAAAATTAAACTAGCCTCGATCTTTTTCTCGTGTAACATAGCATGCGTTGAACAACATGGAAAAACAGGAAATAGAAGCTCCAAATAGTTGAAATCATTGCTTATTTATATTCTGGATAAAAGAAAGTCCACAATACAAAAGAGTGAAACCCGAAACTAATATCTGAATTCATAACTTCAACTCAAACTTTAAATACCATTTTCTTTATTTTTTTTTAAGTGGAGTAAAGATTCCACATTAAATAAATATGTAAGGAAGTTATAATGTATAATTATAAAACAAAATTAATCTATGAGATTAAATTAAATTTTGAAAGTGATAAATCTTAAAAAATTGTTTTGGTATTTATCTTTCTGTGAGTCCGATAATCAGTATAGTTAGGATAATATTTTTCAGAGTTCTCATTCAATACACATTCTAAAATTATGTAATATAGTATTTCTTCCGTGAAAATAACAACACTCAAATCATGCAAACATTTACAAGATTAAAAAATTTCACTAAATTATGGTCTAAACTCTAACTTTACTTAGTCCCAGTAGATTATGACATAAGACTTGAGTCTACTCGTTTTAGCATATCTTGTGCATTTTTATCTCAAAATTTAAAACATATTTTATATTCTCCCTTCTTTCACTCAACAAGCTTATAAACTCGTCTAACTTGATGATTTTAGGAGTTTTGAATATCAGCACTCATCTAATAACCACCATCTCTCACCCAATAAGTCACACTACGAGAGATGCTTGCTCAATGAATATTTGGCTCACTCACCAACTAATCCCTTTATATGAATTTAAAATAAATATTTTTTGTTCAACGAGGGAATTAATTTGTCCGACGAGAAAACATTGGGAGCAAAAACATTTTTTTTTGCCCAATGAGATTAGAGTTCATCTAATGACCTAATCACTTTGAAGTATTTAGATTATAAAATATTTTTTCTAAATTACAATATCACTCACTTAACGATCAAATACTTTAGGAGTCATTTTCATTTGGCTCATCCAACGAATGAAACATTATAAAAATCTCTCTATAATTTAACTTTTTCATTATCACTCAGTCATTCTCTAACTCACCCAAGACACACCCCCCTACACACACCCACCCACCCCTACACACACAGACACATCAATTGGGTTCAACAAGTGTTTTTTAACATTATACAAATCATGTGAAATTCATTTATAAAACAGGTCATCACGAGTCAATTAATTCAAGCTAGTATACCAATCCTAAAATTATTCCTTAATCACATAAATTTGTTCAATTCACCATATCAACCAATACTTAATAAAACAATCAACATTATCACATTTCAATATGAAACAACATCGTTACTCATCATATGTATTCTTCACACAATCAAATCAACCAATCATAATAAAATAAATAATTAAATGGCTAGCTTTCCTTACACGAATTTGAATTTTATACTCACTAAACTCTACAAGTTTAACTATCACAAGTTACTCCACCTTTATATGGAAAACTTATATCAATGACACAAACGTACCCTAGCAATTTTACTTAAATAGAAGTTCATTTTGAGCCTTATAAAGCAAAACCTTCAAGAGCATACATGTGAACCTACTAAATTAACTCATAAGAAAGATAAAAATTAACTTACGCAAAATAAAATTATGATTAGTCGAAATTGTACTACTCTATACATGTCAGTACTCTTATAATAAAACTTGATCTTCAATAATATGAGTCGGGAAATTAGAAACTTAGAAAAAATATAAAAAAAAGTTAGAAAAAATATAGAAGAACAAAAAATATTTTCCAAAGAAGTTGTAGATGTTTTAAAATAAAACTCAATTTATAACTCAAGCTTTTAATAATAAAATAATAAAGTATCAATTATAAAAATTACTTTTATTTTTAAGTATTTTTAACCTTATGACTATCACAATATTTTATATTAAAACTAAATTTAATATTAAAAATGTTTTGCTACTTTTAAATTAAAATTAATCTTGATTTCAAATAGAAACGCCGTTACAACAATACTATAATCCCCGCTTTAATCATATCAAGCGTTTGTAACTCTTATAAGCTATTCATTAAAAATATAATTAAGTCTGTTTAACTTGTTATTATTAAAACAATTGTATGTAAAAATACGTTTAATTTTTGTTTTGTTATAAGTTTTTCTCAACACGCGCGTATATATTACAAGAATTAGGTCACGTAGTTTACAACGTGCCCATAATACATGCATTATTTGGTGTGTTTAGGTCTAAATTGATTAAACGCCAAAGACTAATTAGAGCAGTTGAGTAAGTTTAGTGTTGGGGTTCATGGTTTGTGCAAATTTCGAAAGAATAATAAAAAGCCATAACCGATTCAGAAATAATGCAGAATAAATGGTGAAGAAGCTTGTCCACTCAATTTCTTCAATCGCTATTGTTAGTTCAAAAGAAGCATGATTAGTGGGTCACCCAAGACGCCATTGTTGCTTTATCTACTCAATGTAAATGCATAGCTTACCCAATTTTCCAGCGTCGTCAATAAATAATACTCCAATACTCTCACCCTTAAATTTCATCCTTATCCTTCTCCATTAACTTTTTCACTTTTACTTTCAAACCATTTATGTGGACCCATCACAATTATCCTTCCATTTTATTTGTTTTTTCAAGAAAATTTTATTATGAAATAGGTTTCTGTATTAGAAAGAAAGAAGTCTATGTAACTCACGTAACTTATGTAAGCTTCCAGGAGTTTCAAACAAATACCACTTCATTTTCAACTGTGTTTCCTCATACAATAAATGTTATTTTATTAAAATATATAATAATAAATAACTGTTGATGTATTAATGAGTCATTACTGTTTAATTATAAATAAAGTGTAAAAATAGATAAATAAATGTTTGTAATGGAAAATAACCGCATAGATATAATTAAATGATTAGTTTTTATTATTTAAAATATCGTTTTGGAAATTGTAACTTCTTTTGATTTGTCAACAGATTAACTGTTTTCAAAATTGTTTATTACTTTTCACACTATCTTCCAACTTTTTTATTCAACCTCTATTCCCCATTGTATTTTACATGAATTTTTTGGTATACTTTTTATTAATTGTTTAAAACCATTTCTCTTATTTAGCGTTTCTTTCTCTTCTTGATTTTCTAATTTGAAAAAAATTTTAACGGTAAAAAAGAAAAATTATCAAGGTGTGTATCTTAACATTTTTACGAATAACTAAAAAAATACCTCTTATCTTTCGCAAGGCTTAGTAATCATAAATTTAAGATGTGAAAGAGCTATTCATTAAAGTACAACGACTAGACAGTAATGAACTTTAACTAGATATTTTTAATGAATTGTAAATTAACCTTCTGCACTCAAACTTGTTTAATTCATTTGAATATATGTTATTTAAATGACAAGAAATAGAATTCAAATTTAAGTACCTTTTTTTCTAATTTAAAATAATATACATTTTTAAAATTTTTACATTTAAAAGTAATAAGTTTTAATTTATTTTATATAAATTAATTAATTTTTTTTTGTCTAAATTATTTTCAAATACTATTTTTTTAATAAATATGACGTTTTATTTTCAATGAAGAGTAAAATAAGAAAAATGAACATATATGAGTGAATTGTGATGGAGTTACTTAGGGAAGCGAACACACGTGTGAGTACCGACCGTATTGGTTGGCACGCTTGAGGCGGGTCCACCGCCCCTCCACCACCCTGTACAACAACAGAGGTCCAGCCAGCACTGTGCAAAAAGCAAAGAGGGCAACTTCTGTGTATATTTTGCATAGATTCATTAGATCCTAGCCCCACACCACCACCAAACGCAAAACCAAAAACCAAAAAGCACACACCCTCTTTTCTCCTTTCCTCTTCTTCACCCTTATCTCTTCCATCTCACAGACAACACCACCATTTTTCTGCTTTATTTGAAAAAAAACCTAACAAACCCATCCCCATTTCTCAAGAAACCCATCTTCTCAAAGGTAACAACATCTCAGCATTGTACTTCTTAAATCTAAAAATCCCTCCTTTATCTTTCTCTCTTCTTCTACTCCACCAGTTGGGTGCTACCCAAAATTTTCAAGGTTTTTTCTTTTTGCTGAACTAGAAGCACCCATTCGGTAAAAAAAGTTATTGTAAAATCTCTCAGAATGAGAGGAGCACAAACCTGCGTATGATCAGTATATAGATATTTTTTCTACTTTTTTTTTCTTGTTTTTTTTTGGTTAAAATTTCTGTGGGTGAGTTGGGTGGTGTGGAAAGTGCTGAAACTAGAGAAGTAAAGGTAATCCGATGGTGATGTTTGTTTCCGGAAAATAAGTTGTTGAAGGAGTGTCTCAGAATGCAGAAAGTGTGAAACTTTTGAGTGGAACTCCTTCGTTTCATGGTACATTCTGTCGGCAGCTACCTGGGATAATCTAGGTTCAGAATTTTTGTGTCCGTATTTTATGGATTAAAGTACGTTTTGGTCTCGTGATTTTTGTGCTTTTACTAAACAGAATCCGTCCGATCTACAATCTTAACCTTCCACACACATGGTGTTATCGTAGATCTACGCTTGCAACTCTGTTTATTTATGCATTCATTATTATATTTGAGTTCTCTTAACTAGTGTGGTTTGTGTGTTTTAAAGTTTCCCAAATATTTAGGCTACTCGATTTGCCAGCCTGTAACGGCTATTTGACCGTGTTTCTCTTTTTTAGGCTCCTCGGAACCGTTGTGCTTTTATTTCTTTTAAAGCACAACTGTTCCTTCCTACGAGTGGAAGGAAGTGTGGAACATTGAAGATTTGAAATAGTTGTGTGTGCCACAGCTTCCGTTGTTATTTTGAGAAAAAAAAAAGGTCTTTGGGTTCTTTGAAGCCAGAAGATGCAGAGGCCTCCACCGGAAGATTTTCTGTTGAAGGAGACCAAGCCCCACCTTGGTGGGGGAAAGGTCTCCGGCGACAAGCTTACAAGCACATATGACCTTGTCGAGCAAATGCAGTACCTTTACGTGAGGGTCGTGAAGGCTAAGGATTTACCTGCAAAGGATGTCACCGGCAGTTGTGACCCTTATACTGAAGTGAAGTTGGGGAACTACAAAGGCACCACACGGCACTTCGAGAAGAAGAGTAATCCTGAATGGAACCAGGTTTTTGCTTTCTCGAAGGACCGCATTCAGGCTTCCATTCTGGAGGTGACTGTGAAGGATAAGGATGTTGTGAGGGATGATTTCATCGGTCGGGTGTTGTTCGACCTGAATGAGGTTCCAAAGCGTGTTCCACCGGATAGTCCTCTCGCGCCGCAGTGGTATAGATTGGAGGATAGGAAGGGTGATAAGGCAAAGGGGGAGCTAATGCTTGCTGTTTGGATGGGCACACAGGCTGATGAAGCATTTCCCGAAGCATGGCACTCCGATGCTGCGACGGTTAGTGGGACTGATGCTCTTGCCAACATTAGATCGAAGGTGTATCTGTCTCCTAAGCTTTGGTATTTGAGGGTTAATGTGATAGAGGCGCAAGACCTGCAGCCGAGTGACAAGGGTAGGTACCCTGAAGTTTTTGTTAAGGCTTCTCTGGGAAATCAGACCTTGAGGACTAGAATCTCTCAGAGCAGGACCATCAATCCAATGTGGAATGAGGATATGATGTTTGTGGCTGCTGAACCATTCGAGGAGCCTCTGATTTTGAGTGTGGAAGACAGAGTTGCCCCTAACAAGGAGGAATCGCTTGGGAGGTGTGCAATTCCTTTACAGATGGTGGAGCGGAGACTGGATTACAAACCTGTGAATACCAAGTGGTATAACATTGAAAAGCACGTTGTTATAATGGAAGGAGAAAAGAAGAAGGAGATCAAGTTTTCAAGCAAGATTCATATGAGGATCTGTCTGGAAGGTGGTTATCATGTTTTGGACGAATCGACTCACTACAGCAGTGATCTTCGCCCAACTGCGAAACAGCTGTGGAAGTCCAGCATTGGAGTTCTTGAACTGGGGATATTGAATGCTCAGGGTTTGATGCCAATGAAGACAAAAGATGGTAAGGGAACAACAGATGCATATTGTGTAGCAAAGTATGGGCAGAAGTGGGTGAGGACAAGGACAATCATTGATAGCTTTGCACCCCGGTGGAATGAGCAATATACTTGGGAGGTTTTTGATCCTTGCACTGTGATTACAATCGGTGTCTTTGATAACTGTCATTTGCATGGTGGTGATAAGGGCGGAGGAGCAAAAGATTCGAAAATTGGGAAGGTAAGAATCCGTCTTTCCACCCTTGAGACTGACCGTGTGTATACACATTCGTATCCTCTTCTAGTTCTTCATCCAAATGGGGTGAAGAAAATGGGTGAAATCCACTTGGCTGTAAGGTTTACTTGTTCTTCTTTGCTTAACATGATGCACATGTATTCACTGCCTTTGTTGCCTAAGATGCATTATATTCACCCACTAACTGTTAGCCAGCTTGACAATTTGAGGCATCAAGCTACTCAGATTGTTTCAATGAGACTGAGTCGTGCGGAGCCACCCTTGAGAAAGGAGATAGTGGAATATATGCTGGATGTGGGTTCCCACATGTGGAGCATGAGAAGAAGCAAGGCCAACTTTTTCAGGATCATGGGAGTTTTGAGTGGACTAATAGCTGTAGGAAAATGGTTTGACCAAATCTGCAATTGGAAAAATCCAATCACAACAGTTCTGATCCATATCCTGTTCATAATATTGGTCATGTACCCTGAGCTTATCTTACCTACAATATTCCTATACCTCTTCTTGATTGGAGTTTGGTACTATAGATGGAGGCCAAGACACCCTCCTCACATGGACACTCGTCTCTCTCATGCAGATTCTGCTCACCCAGATGAACTTGATGAAGAGTTTGACACATTCCCAACCACCAGACATTCAGACATCGTGAGAATGAGATATGATCGGCTTAGAAGCATTGCTGGGAGGATTCAGACAGTGGTTGGTGATTTGGCCACACAAGGGGAGAGGCTGCAATCTTTGCTCAGCTGGAGGGACCCAAGAGCAACTGCACTCTTTGTGATTTTCTGTCTGGTTGCTGCCATTGTTCTCTATGTCACTCCATTCCAGGTTGTGGCACTTCTCACTGGAATCTATGTATTGAGACACCCCAGGTTCCGCCACAAGCTTCCTTCGGTGCCTCTCAACTTCTTCAGAAGACTGCCTGCAAGAACTGATTGCATGCTCTGATTCATGGATACTGCACAAACTACATATGGAACCTGCTTTGCTTTCATTGTTCAGCACCAGATTTTGTGGATTTGCATTTCATTATGTCATAGGATTTTCTGTTTTTGAACTTTTGAACTTCGTGGTAGTAGTTAAATTTGTAATTTTGTAGGCTGTGAGTTGAAATTAACTTGTGTTCAATCAACTTGGTGTTTAATCAGATGCAGTGAAGTTTCTCAAATGGGAGTTTGAACCTACCCTACCCCCTCAAATGGTTTCTGATATTGAGGTGAAGTGATTACTGATTTATGTTACTACTTGTTTTTGTTTATTGATGGAGACCTTGTTATGGAGTTTTCTGAACATTTTTTATAGTCTATGATTTGGACCTCTGTAATGTTCTGACTACACTATGGTATTTTTGTATAAAGATAGATAACGAATACATGTGGGCAAAGATATCTCTCTCATTGTGATACTAAAATAAAGATGCATAAATTAGTTGTTTTATGACATTTGTTTGGACCGCAACATTAAAATAAACAAGTTACATATTATAATGTATGTACTGTACATGTTAGTGTATGTGTGTATGTTGATGTGCAATATTTTATTTGTTATTAGAGATTATTTACTACTTTTGTCTGAGAGGACAATAATTCTATCAGAGGACAGACATGAATGCTTCCGCAATAATTGGGTCTTTCTTTTATTTCTGGCCAATTGTTTGAACTGCTATTATTTTTTTGCGAAAGATGTTTTGATGGTTCAATAGCTGGATTCACTTGTTTGTAAATAGGATTCGAAATCTGTTTATTAAATTTATTTTACATGATTGCTGCATTACAAAAACCAAGTGTGAGTGTGTATTTATCTACAGATTTGTTTTATTTATGCATCTGGATATTTTTACAGGTAACATGTATAATTTCATATTTTGATATTGACGTAACTGTTTGTTTCTCGTTCAAGATATTTATTCCATTTGAGTGAATATAATGAGATATACAGAAAAAAAGATAGCAATTGAAGTTTGGTCTTGTTAAACATGTAAAATGCAAATTTTTGAGTGATTAAAAAAAATAATTAAATATGTTTTTTTGTCTTTTAACTTTTAGTGAAAATTAGTATTAATCTTTTTTAGAAATCTTGAATCAATTTACTACCTATTTTTATAAATGTGTGAATTTAATTTTTTAAACTACATTTTTTTAAGTGTATTTAACGTTTTAAATATGTTTTTGAACTAACATTAAGTGAATATATATTAAATGCAAACATTAAAAAAATTTAATAAAAGTTGATTAAAAAGATTAAAGTCACACATTCACGTAATTGAGTGAGTAAATTGATTTCTAATTTTCAAAAAAAATTAATACTAATTTTTACTAAAAATTAGAAGATACAAAACATATTTAATTCTTAAAAAGATTACAAATTAGAATATACGGAGGGAAACGTATTATTTTGTAGCGACGTGAATTTATTTTTAAGGAATATGTATAAATTTTCAACTTATTAAAGAATATGATTTAATATCTTAGAGATTAATTATATACTCACTTAGAGATCAGATTCAACATATCTGCTCTTATATTTAATATATAATTTAATTACAACAGCTTGATATATAAAAATCAGCTAAACTTATCCAATAGCATGTTTAACGGCATCAACGTCATCCTTAATAAACATTTATTTAGTGTTATATTTATTTCTTGTTATAATTGACACCTTAATTCATAGTAAAGATATTTATTCTCACATGATCATTCAATTACAAAATAATAATAAAAAAAAGGAAAAGTTAATTATTTAAAAAAAAATCACGCTATTTAACTTAACATTTTAATCAATCGTTCCATTGCCTTTAAAAGATATCACAAACATAAACACTTGGGTATATCTCTTGTACGTTTAACAATTGTATTCACTATGGTATAGATCTTACCTAGCAAATTCTTATAATAGAGTAATAATGTATACAAAAGTTTAAATTGATTTCCAATACCTTTTTACTTTTACTTATATAACTTAGGTTATCATAAACTTAGTAATACTAAATTTAAACATCTTATCATAACAATTCAATTTAGTAATTCGTAAATATTCACATCTTTTCAAACAAGGAATTATTGAGTAATCATTAGTCATTCAAACAAAATTTTCAATTTAAAAACATAAAGAATTAGTTTTGCCCTTTCTCATTCAAACTACCAATGATCACTTTACCATTTAAATGTTATTGCTTGAACAATATATGAGGAGTTGACTAAGGAGTTGGTGACACAAATAATTTTTCCCTATTTCAATATTAATTGCACAAATAACTTGTCCCTTAAGCAATATAGGCATGTAAAAAAAAAAAAAAAAACTAAACATCCCTATTTCAATACCAATGGAGTGACTAACTTATTTCTTAAGCATAATAGGTAAATGTCAACAAAACACAAACAAACTCAATTTGACCTAAAATTCAACTCTTTTCATTCACAAGTTTTTCCATATAATTTATTGTTCAAAATTAAACATGTTTTAGATGACCTAAAAAACTTCTTTAAACAAAAGAAGCAACATAAACTCAAATGAGAATAATTTTAAGTATGTTATTTCTAACTTAGTTTTTTATATGTCTTTTCCAGTTTCTGATTTTTATAGACGTGGAAGGACTTGTTGTTCTCTCCTCTTTGTTTCTTCTACCCATCTCTTACTTTTTTTTTCAAAGAAATCTTTGTTTATTTCTTTTTCATATCTTTACATGCTGTAAATTAGTTTAAGTTATTTGTGTTTTTAGGTCAAAGTACATGTATGGACAAAATGTGGCTCTTGTACTCCTACTCCACTCCACTCAACTTTACTCTTCCCCAACAAAGCAACATGGAGCACTTCTTCCTGCTTTTCTCTTCTTTTCTCTTCATGCTCCTACAAACTTACACTTATGTTAAAAGTAGATACATATAAAGCCACTTTTTTCTTTAATAATTGAACCCATTGTGAACAAATAATTACAACTATCTACACATATCATTCATAACAATCCATATCAATCAAAAGTATCATTATACACACAGGTTTTTTTTTTCACCTTATTTATACAAGTCACAATCTTAAGCATATTTTGCTTCATCTAAATTAGAGTCTTAGTTAGCATCATCATATCTATAAGTTTTTGATATATTTTGATTTTCAAATTTAAAATATGAGTATATATATATAAACATAGTTTTTTTAACTTAAAAATACTAATGTTTTTTAATTGTTCAAACTAACAAGGGATTATCACTCAATCAATTACAAGATTAATTGTAGTATGTCTTAGGCTCAAACACTTATCAAAACTAGGATATTCTGTCACTCTCACCATATAATCACTTTACTCTATGTGAGTGTGAATGATTACTAAGAGTTAAGAATACCTTCCTTATCTAAACATCTCTTATATCAAGGCATACACTAACCACACCATGATCAAGAATTTTTCTCAAAACTCTTTCATCATTAAAATACTACACATTATCTCAAAACAATTATCATCTCATACTTTATCATAAGTTCTTGTCCACGAGTCGTCGGTTTTTGTTTTTTCCTATTTTAAAAATACATTGTTAGGCTACTTACAAGCAAAAGAGAACAAAATAATTTTTTAAAATAAATCAATTTAGTTAGAGGAGGTAAATATTTTAACAATTTAATTTGAATTTTATTTGAATATAGTCTTTTATTAATATTAAAAAATTAATTCTATAAATAAAATAAAATATATTTATATTTTGATTTTTAAGAATAATATAATCTTAAGAAATAATATGATAAGAACATTGAACTTAATAAAAGGCAAGTTGGCCAGACTAACAGGAATATCGGGTGAAACACCTAGCTGCATAACTCATTTTTGCACCTTTAATGAAAACGTAGTTTAGATAACTAAATTATTTAGTTTTTTTAAAATAATTCAACTTTAGGAATATATAGTGTAGTTAATTGAAATAAAAAGTATAATTTTCAGTATAATTTTGTTTGGGTCAATTTCTCTTTTATTTCTTTATTTCAGTACAATTTTATATAATTTAGATCAAATATATTCTTAATTCTTAATTTCTAAAGTGAAATTCAATTTTGTATATGTTTCGAACCTTATTCGGTTTGATTTTTAAATTTTAAAAATAAATAATATAATCATTTTAATATGATTGAGTTAATTTTTTTTACGTCATATGTTGATTAAGATGTTTGACACATTCCAACTTCCAACTTAAATGTCAACAAAATTATTTAAGTGATAAAAAAAGTTGAACATTGTTGAATTAAAAAATATATATTTATCATTTTTAAAATTTAAAAAATAAAATGTATTAAATTTGAAAATTTAAACGAATTCTAATTTTACATAAAATTTAGGATTACAAACATATTTAATTTTATAACGGTTACATTCAATTGTTTATATGAGAAAAAAAAAATGTAAATTCTTTATTTTTTTTGTTTGTTATTTTTTTTCTGAACATTTATTTTATTAACAAAAAATGAAATTACTAAAATATTTTATTTGAGAAAAAAAAATATAATTTAATAACTACAATGGTTTCTCTTAAAAAATTTATATTTATTTACACTAATTTACTTCTATTTTCTTTTTCTATCCCCTTGTTACACAGGAATAAAAAAAGGCTGTTTTATAAACTTACTACAATTTTCTGAAAATATTATTCAAAATATATTAAAGAATTTATAAATTACATGTTTCATAATTATTCTAAAAAAAATTAAATATTCGGAATTTCAAAGGAGAATTCCAAAATGGTAACTCTGTCATGCGGTGATCCAATATGAGCTCCTATGTTGGGTTAGAACCCACTCGTTCATGGGGGACTTTCTTTTTGCATTCCTTAGAGGCCCATTCCATGTTTTTAGATAAAAGAACGGTTGTTACTTTCTGCACCCCCATTAAATTTCTTTCTGCCACCATCATTCCAGATTCTATTTTCTGCAATGGATTAAATCAATTTCTGGAAAGTTTTTTCTAAAAAATACTCACTATTTAGGAAGATTCTCACCCACTTCTATTTTAAAAGATTTTCTAAATAAATTGTAATTGAAATATAGTTATGTGAAAGATATATATTAGAGTTTTAGTTTTTTTTTTAATTTAATTTTTTCTTTTTACTATTGGAACAAAACTCGGTAAAGGTTTTCAGAAAAGATATCGTAATATGGAGACCATAAGAAGTGATTTGATGATAAGTTATTAAATCTTAGTTTAGAAAATTAAAGAGAGTGGTTAAGTTTTTCTTTGTTTTGAAAATCGCATTTATTTAATTACTACGAATCGCATTTATTTAATTATCATAATGGATTAAAAATTACTACGAATCGTATTTATTTAATTATCAAAATAAAAATACATAATTTACTGGGAAAATACTTAAAGTTCTTTATAAGACAATAGAGAGGATACTACCACGCACAAACTATTCTCTTCCCTTTTCTCTTCCCTTTTCTCTTTTTTAAGCTTATTTCCAATTCTATTCAACAATACAATTCAAAAACAAGGTTCACCAATCATAATTATCATCCCTGAACAAGATTTACAAACATGACACGTGTAAGGTCAAAAAATTCTATTTCTAAATGCGCACACATTTTCATTCAGATTTTGTAACAAATCTAAGACTAATTTTTTCTCTTCAATTTATTCAAAAAATTTATTTAAATTCGTAATTTTTATTATATGCAATTAAAATTTTTAATTTTGAAAAATGATTTAATTTTATTAGATTGACATTTTTTGTCCGTACTCATGTATTCATTAATAATATTTTAAATTTTCTTTTTGATTTTTATAATTTTTTCTGTCAGATGTTAAGTTAATATTATATAATATGTAAAAAAAGTTAGATAAAAATCGAAAAAATAAAAATATTAGATATAAATGTTAACATTAATCTAATAAAAATAATCAAATTAAATTCTTTTTCAAAATTAAAAAAATTAATTACAGAAAATACAAATTACAAATCTAATTGAATTTTTCCTATAAATTTTAGAAAAAAAAAAAGGATTTTAGCCTAAATCTAAATTTGTAGTTAAAATTAGCAAATAAAATTTGTGTTGTAGTGTGTAAAGGTGATGTATATCTTGATAAGAATCTGTCTTGAAAATGATATGAGAACAACACAGTCTTCAAATTTGATATGGTTACAGAAGAAATGAATGCTTCCTATATTTGGAAACTGAGAAGGGTAGCTGAAGGAACCACTGTGGAAACTTCAGATTTTTATTTTTTTAATTCACATGGAAAATTGGTCTCATTATTTTTCCATAGATTTAGGATCTATCCAACACATAGATGGAGCAGATTATGCTAAATTTGACATCTTTTTATTTTTCTCCATTCTGCTTCAAAAACATTCATTTTGTCTGGTAGAGGTTGAATAAAGAAAAGTATGCAGATAAAATAAAAAGTTGTTTGTCGAAGAAAAATTGAGAAAAAAATGTGAAAAAAAAATATTGAATCGCAAGTAGAATTAATTAATACAGTAAGTTCTATTTTTGTTTATCCTTTCAACCAAATTCATCTTAAAGTCAACAAATTGTTGATACATAAATGGAGTTGGACTCATCTTCTCCAACAATATATATGGTTCAATTTTTGTAGATAGAATAACGTGAGTAAGGAGGGTAGTCAAGTTTTTTTTTTTAAACTAATTATCAACAAAAACTGATAAATATGTCGTACTGATAAAACTAATTTATATTAATTAAATATTGACATTTTTTGGGCTAAATTTAGCAATTTTTAAAAGATATAACATAATGTAATAAAGATTCCTAAAATTAGTTTGAAAAACTGAGATGAAAAAGATATATTTAAAATTGATTTTATTTTTAGTGAATGTGAAATCTTTAACCATAACCATAAGAACACAACCAAGTTTTTGAAGTTATCCCAGTGAGTCCTTGTCAAAATTTGGTTTTGTTTTAGGATTTTACAATAGAAGTTGAAGGAATACGTAGGTTAATTTGATTTCACTAAATAATCTATTCTTCTCGATACCAACTAAAGTTCATCTAGGGTTTAGTTTCTACATGGTGCCAACAAGTTTAGGTTTAGACATTATTGTCATGTCGCTATGCTATATATTACTCATCTTCAAAAAGAGGAATTAAGATTACAATGATGACTTCAAAACTTGGCATTAAGTTAAATGGGGATGGATCATTGACCTTTTATATTGAAAATAACATCACTTATTTCCGGCATGGAAGGTTATGCAGACCATGCCCTTTGTTGACATTCTAATCTAACTCATCAAATAATATCATAATTGTAATTATATATTTAAGAAGCCAGTTACCTACTAACTGAATATTACAGGTAAAACTATTATTTTATAAGCAATTGCAGAAAAAAAAGTTTCATAGTTTACATTAGAAAAAAATTAATGGAACTATTGCTCTCATCGTGTGAACCCCTTGCCAATTGGAGGTATATACGAATACTTCAAATGTTACATTTTCATGTGTCAAAAATGTTAATATCAGAATCTGTGAATTATTCTGACTTTTTTTTGTCTGTTATTAGTTGTGTTGCAGGTGATATCAATTGTTCCGTGATAGAGATCAAATGGTCTGAGTCATAATCAAATGTGGCTTGGACTGTTACGCTATTAGTAAAAGGAGTTACGTTTTGACTAACTATGATTTTTGGCATAGTAGTAAGCGTTTGATCCTAAGAATTGGTATCAGAGCCAAGATTATGAGTTTGATTCTTGGTGGGTAATTTTTAAGCGAGAGATTGCTACGGATTGCACAATTATCTTGTGGCAGAAGTTAAGTGGATCAGGTCACAATCGAATATAAAAATAAAAAGTTTTTTCATTAATCAAAGAATATAAAAATAATAGAACTTATCTAATACTCTCATATTATATACTAGTAGACATGCGAGAAAAGAACTCAATAAATAAAATAAGAATTTTGGAGCAAAGTAAATGGAGATGACAAGGAGTGTGCTTTATATACAGTGGCCCAGAGTTTAATATTTTAATTAAGTCAGCTTAAAAGGCTAATTGATAATATGTAGAATCCATATGGTATCATTTTCAAATTAAAAAAAAAATGGTATAATTTGTGCATTATTTAATTAAATGTTGGATGCATTGAACTTGATCAGAATTAAGGGTAACACGTCCAAATCATATAGTGTAGAAAATAGCAGTAGCATAGACCAGAGAGCATAAGATAATGAAGAAAGAAACTAATTTTAACACTTAATATTTTAACTTAAAAGGAGCATCTAAGTATTGAAGTTGTTAAATATATGTAAGGAATAGGTTATTTTATTTAGGTAAAATGATTTTTTATGTAATATACGTAACAAGTTGAAGCACTGATTCGTGGCATCTGTTTTCCGTTGGATTTGAAAGTAGTAGATGCTTCCTGTTGAATTTTCACGTCGGAGACAATCACTTATGTCAACGTCCAAACGCAATGAACGTTTACTTGCGCGCATCATTTTGGTGAGGTGGTTATGTATAATCTCATTAGCTTTTACAGAATAAAAATGTTTTTCTTCTAACAAATTATGGGTTTTAATATTATCAATCCAACTTTATTGCAATTTTTAACGTTTTTAGCATTTTGTTTTTTTTAACCATTATCTTTTAATATAATCGTTAAGCAATAATCTTAATTTATTTTTCTTGTAACTGATTGATATTAGTTAGTTATTATCATAATATATACGAGAAATTTCTTTACTTTAAGAGTCAGTAAAAATAAACACTCTTAATTTAAGTCTTTAATTCAATTTTAACTTAACAACTCAATTAATTAAAAAGATTTTGGTGTAATTTTTCTCTTAGAATAAATAACATCTGATCAGAATGTGTGTTATGAATAGTAATCGATTTTGACCAATATTTTTGAGGAATCAAAATAATTCAGTTAAAATTTGTATATTTAATTACGGTTATTAATTCAGTCAAATTGAAGATGATATAGATAATGGTAAGTATAAAAAAGTTATATATATATATATATATATATATATATATATATATATATATATATATATATATATATATATTTTTTTTTTTTTTTTTTATCCTTGATTTATTAATAATTGAATTAGAACTAAAAATTTCAACAATTTCTTTTTTAATGTAAATAATCATAGTGTCGACAAAAAAAATGTTTTATTGTAGAAAATGATTTTCTGTTACGTAAAAATAAGAAAAGTTAAAATAAGACGAATTTATCAAGTAAAATGTTGTTGACTTTTCTCTCCCTATCAAAGATTAACATGGTTTGATAAACCAGTTATGAAAAAACATATACTATAATATTTTTTTTTCTATATTCATAAGAAATGAATATACAAAAGACTTATGAGATAAAAAATAATAATAATTATTAAAATAATATTTTACTATCTAGTAAGATTTTTCTTTGTAAAGAATGGAAGAGAATATTTGAAAAATGATAACAAAAATAATAAGTATTTTTCTTAAAAAAAGAAATCATGTAAGAGAAAAATGAATATAATATATAAGAAACTCAAAAACAATAGAAAAGAAAATAATAAATATTTTAATATAATTTTTTATTTTTTATTATATTTAATTTTATATTTTAATATTTATTAATATTTAATATTATGTTTTGTAAAAAATATAAAAAAATACTTAATTTAATTTAATTTCTATCATATATAATTTGAAAAATTCTTCCAATATATGACATGTAATTTAAAAAATTCAAAAAAATTTGGAGATCACGTTGAAAATTAGTTTATATATATATATATATATATATATATATATATATATATATATATATATATATATATATATATATATATATATAAATATATAAATATTTATTTTTTATTTATTAAAATATATATATATATAACAATATATGTCAACATTTCAAAATTTCAATTTTACTTTTTAAAATATAATTATTTATTAAATTTTTAAAAATTGACTATTATTTTTACAAACTTTTTATAAAATCGTCTATATCTGCTTCTTCTCTTTTTCTCTATTTATCAACCGTTATTCTCTCATCTTTTTTGATATATTTCACTTTATTTTTAATAAATAATTTTATTTTATATATTAACTCAATAACATTATAATATCATCATTTACTAATATAATACATATATTTTCACTTTTACACACACAGACATATATATATATATAT
>Ga0214544_1003150_pt1 | contig 34452 bp, 25 predicted proteins | sample CNSS3metaG_FD_160074 | JGI IMG/M metagenome (GOLD analysis project Ga0214544, IMG submission 160074) | Root nodule microbial communities from cowpea collected in UCLA plant growth center, Los Angeles, California, USA - CNSS3 | ecosystem: Host-associated > Plants > Roots > Nodule | place: USA...
TTTATTTCCACACCTCCATGAGCTCAACTTAGCTGCAGCTGCACTAACACACTTCAAAATATCCAAAGAACATTTATGCAACTAAAAAGCTATTTTTAACATGTTTTTGTATCTCATGCTCAATAATCCCAATAATAGGAAATCCCAATTAAATCAATCTTTAAGCACACAAATTCAATTAAATACCCAGAATTAAACATTAAATGAGGGCAAAAATACGCACTCATCACTTAGAAAGGCTTTTGGAGCAAGGAGATCCAAGTTAAGGGAGCTGTAACCCGTGTTTTGATTTTAAATGCTTAATTGTACGATATGTGAATGGAAGGTGCCTTTCCCTTTTCATTTAGTTCTGAATTTTTATCTTTCTGGAACCTTTCCAAAAATCGCCTATCGGCTTTGAAAGCCCGGCAAGCGCCGCATGGGTTTTGGACTCAATTTCAAGGTTCCTACTAGAAACCACCCAGCAGCATGAACTGGTTGCCAGGAAACATAACCAAAATAACCCAGTTGTTTGGGTTTTGGCATTAACTGCCAGGCAGCAATGAATACCTGTCAAGCGATGCGAGCATAATTGACTCATTTTCAAGGTTTTGTGGTTTCTAGGTCATTCTGATTGGGGGAAAAAGGTCTTTAGCAAATGTTTGAATGTAGAATGTCATGAATTATTGAATTATGCTATGGTTCGAAGTATTGGGCTGAATCATTATGTGTATGAACATGAGTGTGAGTTAGGGTTGGGAAAGGAATTGGGAATTGATGTTCTAGAGGATAATTGATGTGTGTGTTATGTTGATTTGAGCTCACCCTTTTTGTTTGTGGTTGGCGATGATTGTGTGACTTATCACACAGGAGCAAATGATATTCCAAGTGATGATGGAATTGCATAGAGACAAAGAGATGACTATCTTGGGAGAATTTTATGAGCCATTTATTTTATCACTATTTATCTTTCAATTACTTTTGGATTTTGGAACTTGTAATGATAATAAAGATTTAAATTTTCCCGCATATTTGGTAAAGAGTTTTTATTAATGGCCGAATTATGATTACCTATTATTTTATTTTATTTAAATTAGTAATATCCAGACAGGATGTTACACTAAGAAACTTTTGGAGGAATTAAACTCTAGGAGTTCTAGTGCTAGTTTCAGTGGGCAAGTGATCTTGTCGCTATGCGAGTGGGCCTTCAGGCACTACTTGTTGAGCAAGTGGATGATCTCGCTAAGAAAAACTAGCAGAGCATGCAATCATTCTATATGTTCCCTTTTGGTGTGTTTGATGTAATCATATTTGTTGTCAAAGTAATTATTGGTACATGTGAATTGTATGATAATGATTAGTACTACTCTAAGGAGGATTATTGCAAGACCCGGGAAAATTAAATAAATAAATAAATATTTATTTAATATAAATGCAATTAAAGGGATATTTATGGCAATTAATGTGAAGAGTTATGACAAGGAGTAATGGTAGATCAAGTGGTTGAGCGTGTGGAGTGGTGTTAAAAGGACATGGGTTCAAATCTTGTGTATATCATTAGTGTGATATTTTATCATTTGATTAATTTTGTGTGCATGCATGAACACGTGGCATGGGTTATAATTATATGTGTGCCTCAAATGTCAAGAAACATGTGATGACTTTATGGTTGTGCATATGCTTGGTAAATTGGATGGATGTGAGTTCGAACCTTGACTAATGCCAAATAGGTTCCTTTTTTCCTGGGGTTCACTTGGAAATATGCATGTGACAATGGGAGATACTTGGAACCAATTGTATGTGGTAAGGATTATGCACTAAACATGATTGAGTAATTAGGTACTACTTGATTTGGGGATGATTTATATTAAGGAAAAATGTAGTGCAAGGTTGTTTGACATTATTGTAGGGTTTGGCAGTCATGAGCTATGACACATTGTATTATTTGGGTTTTTATCATTTCCACAAGCATGATCGTCACTTTACTAGGTTTCAAGTGCCAATCACTTGGAGAAGAAGTCATGTGTATCTACGTGTACAAATTACTACATATATGATGAAGGATTGGCCTTTTGCCAACTTAAATTGTTAACATGGTCTCAACTAATGAATAAGTATATGTACACATGTAATTGATTCTGGTTGGAGTTCTTTGTGAGTATGTTTGGGTGTGTTTGCTAATTCATGTATGAATATGCATATATATATATATATATATATATATATATATATATATATATATATATATATATATACACATAAATATTTGGATGGGTATTAAGTTTTTGTATGAGTTGTTTGGCTGTGAAATTGTGTTAATTCGAGTACAAGTGTATGTGTGGGTATTATGGATGTGTGAATGGCTTGATTGAGGTGCCTACAACTTGATAGAGTGTCTAAAACCAGTATTGTGCGAGTTACTTGTGTAGCTCCTGGTGTCGAGGTTGGAACCGTCAAGCAAGAGCTACAAAAAGGGGATCACTAGAATGCTTAGCGCCTAGCGGTTCGGAAGGTTTCGCCAAGCGATAACTGTCCAAATAGTGACCCCAGAGTGTGTAACGCCTGGTGGCATGTGGTGCCGCTAGGTAATGGCGTAAGGCCAGGGGTTTTGGGGAAAACTTGAGAGCTGGCGCCTAGCAATAGGAAGGGCTCCGCTAGGCGGTCTACACTAATTTCGCCTAGTGACGCTGGAGTTACGGTAGGCAATATCGCGTGTAGTCGTGGGTTGCATTGGAAGATTCTACACAGTTTGGATGAAGTCATTGAGGAGATGACTTGTCGGGGGCCAATTAAGAGTTGTAGCTTGTAATGGGGAGTTAAAAACGTGGCCATTCTAGGTTGGAGCCTGATGGCATTGGAATTCCAGTGTGAGCGTGCTAGTTATGGCCAGTACGGATGGTTCACCTGATTGCTCTTCACGGTTGATGAGTCATTATTTTCCTTATTCCATTTCCTTTTTGTGCCTATCTTGATGGTTGTATAGTGCTTAATTGTCTTCTGTTAGGACATTTTCCTTAATTGGGCTTCATTGGGTCATTTTTCCAAATTTTGAGTAATTTGACATTAATTGGTCTAATTTTTGTTTCTAATTATTTTTAGGCATTTTGTGGAGCAAGTTTACGAGCTTGGACATGAATCTTAAGATGAAGAGAGAGTTTGCACATCATTGCCATGTTTGTGCCATGTCAATCAGCCTGTCCATGTCACTAGGCCACCATTTTTAGCCCATAGTGGCATTTTTGTAATTATGAGTGGCAGAATGACATTTTTGTAAATATGTGGTTTTGTGGTGATGTGACCACGAAAATTTAGGTTTTCTTTGTAGTGGCAACCAATTTCATCTTCCCCACTCTCCCTTTTTATGTTTTGGGAGCTTTGTATGGTTACCCATGGAGATGCCACCCGAGTTTTGATGTTTTAGCACAATTTTCTTACGTTTTTGTGCATTATTGATAACACTCGTTGTGGATTTTATGTTTTCTACACATTTGGAAGCTTGGGGGTTTCATTTTAACTTGGGACCTTGTTAAATTTACGTTCATCTTCTATTCACGATTTAAAATTATGCTTTGTTATTGTTTTATGTTTTCGGTATTATTTTACGTTTTCTGCACCGTTTTCTTATCTTTGGAATGGTTGTATTTTGTTTAGGGTTGAACTGTAGTTCGAAATCCATGGAGAACTAATTTAGTGTGTTAATTTCTTGTAGAGAATGAACTTAAACCTTAAGGGTACTATTTCGTTTGGTAGAGTCTATCTTACTCTTCATTTAGATTATATTTTGTGCTTAATGGATGAACCATTATGTTTAAGCTTATTTTGCAGAATGGGTCATTACGTTTTGGGGCTGTTATCATGCTTAATGATGCCATTACAAATGAATGAATGTGTGCTTTGCTTTATTGCATATTAAATTCGATTTTAATCTTCGCTTAGTTTATTGCTTCAAGAGTTTAATAGAGTACATAAAGCTAATTAATATTGTGACTTATGATTGATAGATTTTCATTTGAATCAAGGAATCGATACTATTTTCATTACTGTTTTATCAAGTCTTCATTTGCATTTTATGTTTGTGTTGAGTTCCTTGAAATCTGCCAAATCCCCCTCCCCCTTTGTTGTTTTGTATATTGAATTGCATCCGAAAAGCTTTTAAAGAAAATTTTGGTCATTGGGAGATGACATTGGGGTAACTCTTGAGTATTACATTTACATGTTCTACATGGCTCGGTACAACATCGATCAACGGTCGTAGCCGGTGAGGCTGGTAGTCTCATCATAAATATCTATTATGGTCCATATTAGGGAGCTCCAGTGAGTGTTATGGATTGTAGTCTGTAACTGGATAATTCCCCCATATGATCTACAGGTGGTGGCTAGTAGATGGAGGGACCATGAGTTGGAGCTTGTGGTAGCAAGACTCATCTTAATGATATCATGAGAGTGTGTAGAATCGAGATGGGCACGGTAGTGGCTGTGATTTCTAGTGCATGAGGGTGGAGGCCCTCAAAAGGGGTGGAGTTATTTTTTAAATGCTTCGGATGATGGCTTTAGGGTGGAGACTTGCTAAAGCATTCCTTGAGTTATGCCTCAAAATGACATTCCTTGAGTTATGGCTCAGAATGGAGGGTAAAACACGTGGTGATACCGAGTTGTGGTGTGTGTTATTGGTAACCGTTGTGAGTATGCAAGTTGTGGCTCGTATGGATGGTCTCCACTTAATTAGGCAATCACGGGTTATGGCCAGTGATATTGCTAATCTTGTGTCGAAAGTACGAATTGTGGTTCATATTAGGAACTCCACTTGGCGTTACTGATTCTAGTTCGTAAAAGGATAATCCTGCACGTGTACCTACGAGTTGTAGCTTTTAGAGGTGAGGATATGGACATGGATGGAAATGGTGTGCTTGTGTTTTCTAGACTCAGGGGATGGAGGTTCTCCGACTCTAGTGTGTTCACTTTATGATTGTCTATTATTTGTTTATTCTATTAGCTCATCTTATTTGCTCTTGTTTGGCGACGATCGTGTAACTCGTTACACAGGAGTAGATGATGTTTCAGGTGGAACTGGTGAGGCATAGTTTTAGAGATGGGCAACATGGGAACATTTATATGAATTATAGTTACTATTTTGTAAAGTTTATTTATAACTAGACCTTGAAGTTGTAACTATTGAGATAAGATAATGTAATTTTAAATTGCAATGTTTTAATAAAGTAATAAATTTTCCCACGTTTTGGGAAAGTGTTTTGATATTAAATGTAGTTTTGTTATTATTATTATTATTTTATTTTTTAGAAATTAGTAATATCCAGACAAGATTTGTTTTCAAAAGATGTTTGGGCCTTGGGAAGTGAGCTTGTCGCATCTTGATTGCAAAACTCTCTGTGTGTGTGATTAGATTGTTGGGTCTCCATAGTGAGGCTCATGTGTTTTGTTGACTACTAGTACGTGTTTTAGGGTGCAAGTTGGTAGTCTCGACATCAGCATCTGGGTACGTTTCAACCAATTTAGGTTGTGGTGGATGCTCTATTGAAGTGGCAAGCGCAAGTCAAGGTGGATCTCATATGCTTGCCTTAGGAAGAATGGGTGTGAAACTAGAAGTATTAAGAACAAAAAATGTCTTGGTAGAGTGATGAGGGTGCACTCTAATGACTATATGAGAGATAATTTCCTTTTTTAATTCTAAAGGTTCTAATAAAAGAGAAGAAAGTTATAGTTTGAGTTGTCTCTTGTACCTTTTCTTGTATGTTTGTGCTTCAGTGGTTTATGTGTGTTGTTTATAGTGGCAGAGAAATGCATATTCAAGATCAAACTTGACCTGCTTGCCTTTGCAAGGGTTGGGTAGGGCCTTTGATATAATTTTTTGCTCAAAAATGTGAATATGCAGAAGGTTGTATATCGGTGGACGAGGAAAGTTAAGTCCTTGTTTGATGGGCTGAAAGTGATGTTGGAGATTAGAAGATATGCTTTAGGAAGAGGGATCTTCAAGAGCAGATTATTCAGAGGAATACCATAAGTTTTGCAAGAGGATTTGAGTTCAAAGGTTAGATTAGAGAGAGGTACCGGCGTATGCTTGTACAAAAAAATTTGAGAAGTCAAATTAGTACTACATCCCACCAATGTTGAAGGTGTGAAGTGGGAAAGGGGTGGAATTTTTGAGGTAAAGGCTAAAAAGGAAAAGACTACGAAAGGAATACAAAAGGGAGAATCTCAAGAGGGAGGTTAAGTTGAGATAGAGCTTGGAAGATTAGTTTGACAAGGCAGTGTACTAAGAAAAGAGGAAAACTAATTACATGATGAGAATAAAGTATGTTAAATGTTTACACCAGATCAACATCAATGAGAGGTAGTTAAATCCTCTCGGCAATAACCAAAATTCAAGTCAAGAGTATAAGGGATGTCTTAAGTAAAGTGACACATAAGAGAGAAAGGATTGACTTAGGACATGAGATGAACGATGTCAAGTATAAGACGAAGAAGTACATTTTTAAGTTGTTTTTATGGGGAGGGACATTTGGTAATGTCAAAGCATAGGGAAAGGAGGAAATGAAAAAGGAAAGTTTGTGTAGCTTAAGGGGTGTCTATGATAGTGGGTGTTGGAGCGGTCAAAGCAAATAAGTAAATTCAAGGATACAAGGTAAAAAAGTGGTGCTTGGGGTATGGGTTTTGGTTTTAATCTAGATCCTATACCCTTTACTATCGCCTTACGGAAAAGGGGCCTTGGTGGCCTGCAAGAGGAAATTGGTAATGAGATGGTGGTTTTGTTACAATTGTGATTGAGAGTTACTCGAGTATGTGTGGTGTTTCGTGGTGATTAGAGGATTCAAACTCAATGTTAATTGGAATTGATTCCTTTAAGGTTGGGGACATAAACGCAAGAGTGAGTTGGTTATTTTTCAATCTTAGTGGTGGAAAAGTTCCTAGACGGGTTAAAAGGGTACTATAAGTTCACCTTGGAGTGGTGAAGTCCACTATTGCATTAGCACATGAAGTGAAGCTTGTGCCAAGAGATCCTAATTGGATGGTTTTGCTGGAACTGGGAAAAAAGAGAAGTAGGTGAAAAATATATTGAATACATGATGTCAAGGACTTAGTGTAAACACCAGAATGATTATAAGTTTTGGTGGATCTTTAATGAGAAGTTGGTGAGTTAAACAACTCAAGTGAAGTATTGACTAAGATTGGAATGACGCCATATAAGTCATTGGATGGTAAGAGAGGCAGAATGCCATTGTGCGGGTATTAGGATGGGAAGTTGGTTACTATTGGACTGGGTTGTTATAACATACAACGAAAAAGGTGAGTTTTCTCAAGGATCAGATGTACGTGATACAAAATTGACAAAATTTGTATGCAGATAAGAGGAAAGAGTCATTGTAGATTGGGGCGGTAGAGCATGTGATTCTTAGAGTTACCTCAACTACAGGCACTGGAAGAGCGATCAATCCAAAAAGTTGACTCTCAAGTTCAATAGGTAGTATTAGATTAACTGGAGGATTTGTTCGGGCGCATAGAGATTGTCATACCACCACATCAAGCGAACTTGCACAAAGAGTTTCACATGTCACAGCTAAGGAAATACATTGCGAGCCCCACTCATGTGCTAGAGGGGGATGAGGTCCAAATTATGGAGGATTTGGATATGGAATTGAGGCCAGTGAGAATAGTGCATTCTCATATTCATACAGTGGAATTTAGGACTAAGCTACGCACGAGAAGACATGGGAAATAGAGGACCTCACGAGGCAATCATATCCCAATTGTTCTGGGTAGTGAAATTTTTTACGACAAAAATTCTTGTAAGTTGGAGGGAATGTAAGACCTGGGAAAATTAAATAAATAAATAAATATTTATTTAATATAAATGCAATAAAGAGATTTTTATGGTAATTAATGCGAAGAGTTATGACAAGGAGTAATGGTAGCTTAAGTGGTTGAGCGTGCGGAGTGCTATTGGGGAGAGATCTTGAGAGACCCAAAAACGTGAGAATGGAGAGTGCGGAGAGTTTTTCTGTAGAGGCTAGGAGAGGTCTCGAAGTGGTAGCAATTTTTGGTGCTAGAAGGACTCCTTAAAGTACATTGGAGCAAGGAATCCATGTTAGGGGAGTCGTAATTTGTGTTAAATTCATTATACATTATTTCGTACTTATTGATGCCTGGTTGCCCTCATTGCTGTAAATTTACGCTGTTTTTCGTAATTTCTAGACTTCTGCCCAGAAACCGCCTAGCGGCAATGAAGGCCCGCCAGGTGACACAACTTGTTTGACCAAAATTTTTGGGTTCAACTATGCTCCGTCTAGCGACGATAAAGGACTATCAGGTGATGCGACATTGATTTTATTGTTTGTGAATATTGGATGATGCATTGGTCATGTTGATTTATTGAGTATGGTTTTGTACATTATGTTGAGTGGGTAATGTTATAAAATTGAGGAATTAGGTGAGTATGAGCTTATGTAGACCTACCAAGGGTGGTGAATGAATGTGATTTCTTGATTGAGCATGATGATTTTATGTTTGCATGTGAAGAGTTGGTTGTAATTGAATTATGGGAATATAATTGAACATGAATCGGGTGGAATTGCACAAATGAAATGAATATTAGGGATTTAGGGTTCTTATAGGTGTGGGAAAGTCTGTGAACTACCAAGAACCTAAAGCACCGCCTGGCGGCACATAGTTTCCCCCAGGCGACAGCCAGAATCCAATGGTATTTGTGGTTGGTGCACTAAGCATGAGTTGGGGAAAATCTATTGGGGTTTACTTGGAATTATGCATGTGACAATGGGAGATGATCGTGTAACTTGTTACATGGGAGCAAATGATACTTCAGGTGGAGCTGGTGTGACATAGTGCTAGAGAAGGGTAACATGGGAAATTTTATATGAATTATAGTTACTATTTTCTAAAGTTTATTTATAAATAGACCTTGAAGTTGTAACTGTTGAGATAAGATTATGTAATTTTAAATTGCAATGTTTTAATAAAGTAATAAATTTTCCCACGTTTTGGGAAGATATTAAATGATATTTTATTATTAGTATTATTTTTTTAAAATTAGTAATATCCAACCAGAATGTTACAATTATGATTTGGTTGTATTAGTGTACACATTGATGTGGAAGTCTAGATGTTGGAGGTTATCATGTCGCTTTAATAATCATTCAAGCTTAGGTAGAATAGAATGAGGTTTGTGGTGAGATTATAGTCCTATCTTGTAAGATTGTACTAATATAGGATAGACATTGGATTATTTGTTTTCTAAATACTCATAATGAAATGTTTTATTTTAGTAGTATTATGCTATTAAAATGGGATGTTACAAAGCATCATGACAACGCACAATTTCTCTTATGTACAATTTAGTCAAATTCTCTAATGAATATCTAATGTTAATTGGTAAGAAGTGAACATACTTCGTTAACCTGTCCATGATAACCCATATGTAATCAAATTTTTGAATTGTTGAAAGCCAACTACAAAGTCCAATGTCATACTATACCATTTCCATTCAAGTATATCTAAGGATTGTACCATTCTAATAATGTTAATTTTTACAATTATCTAAGTCACATTTTATTAACAAAATAAATTATTTCATATCTTTTAATCTACTTAATCCTTAATTTTATCTTGCTCTTGTAAATAAGTACATTTTTTTATTACATTGATCTAATTTTGCCACGAATCCCCAATTTTTGTATCTAATTGTAGAGAGGAAGCCTGGTTCCAAAACTCATACAAGTGAGTGACCTTGAGTGGCAAGAAAAAGACCAAGAATGTGATAAAATTAAGCAAACCACCACTACCGGCGACTAATAAGTGTCTAGTATTAGTTAAGTTACATATCATTTAGACACTTGATAGAGGTCGTACCCCACCAAATTAAAACAAATATATGCAATATGTGGTAACCAACCAGAGTTGTCTCCCGACGACCAATGTTTTTGTTCAAAATCTCATTTTCCAGACAAACACAACACCTATAACACAGGGGAGGTTTGGCAGATTCAGATTTTAGAATTATGAAAATATATTTAAACAAATTTGCAAATGTTAATAAAACGAATTAAAAACAATATTGACTTCCTTGAATTTGAATACAATTTTACTCATCATAGGTCACGTTATTAGGGTTTTGGTCTCACCCAATCCACTCGTTCAGACCCACCAAGAGAGGGTTAAAAATGTGTTTCAATATGCAATTAAGCAATGCATACATCCATTCATCTGTGACAGCCAACCCAATTCATTAAGCATGAACGAAATCAACCATGAACAACCAACCCAATCTGTAATTAAGCATTGATAGAATAAAAGTAATCATTCATCACAAAATCAAGATGAAAAGAGGCAAAACACGAATTCAAAACAGAACCTCAAAGTTCAATTGCATCTCCTTCAAGTAGTCAATACATTAAGTTAGAAAGCCATGAAATTTGAATTACAAAACAAAGGTAAATGAAAATACATCACCATTATGGAGAAAACGGACTGTAATACAATGCAAATTGCTTAAAAACGCTAAAAAACGTATGGGAAACAAGTGAAAATGAAAACCCTCAAATGGGTGTTCTCCCAAAAACCTAAAAATGGAGGATGGGGGGAGAGTAGTGGTTGCCCATGAAGGAGAAGACCTAAAACGTGGTCACATCAAATCTGCCACTCATGTTTACAAAAATGTTATTTTGCCACTCAAAATTACAAAAATGTCATTTTACCACTCAGAATTACAAAAATGTCGTTATGTCACTCAGAATTATAAAAATGCCACTCTGGGTTGAAAATGGTGGCTCAATGACGTGGACAGGCTGACTGACATGGCGTAGACGTGGCAATGATGTGGCAATTCTCTTCATGTGAAGATTAATGTCCAAGCTCCAAAATTGCTTCACCCAAATACCTAAAAATAATTAAAAATGAAAATTAGGCCAAATAATGTGAAATTAACCCAAAATCGGAACGATGACCCAATAAAGCCCAATAGATGAAAACACACTAAAAATATACAATTAAGCACTGAACAACTATCAAATAGGTACATAAAGGCTGGTGGAACGGAGGAAAATAATGACTCATCAACACTTATCCTGCACTAAATCAATGTAAAAATCATTTTTTTATCGCAAAACTTTCTGGAAACTGTGAAATTCTCTCTTGTGATCATACAATGTGCAACTAGTGAAGATTGGTGTTTGAAGCTTGGAGAAGGTGGTTGTGGTAGGCAAGGTTGTGCTACCACTAAAGTTTGGTCTTTCTCAAGCTTTTAGGTTGTGCCTAGTGGTTTTCCAAGTCTACAAGACGTGTCTTGCTGTGTTAGTTTGATTCATGTGTCATTCAAGAGTCATTGTGTGGTGTTTTTGCATATTTTGAAAGTGTAATGTTGTGAACTTTGTAAATCTTTTGAAATAATGCATAATCAAGCTCGGGTTGCTCGGTATAAAAATCATATGTATTGCTCTTTTCTCTAACTCTTCTCTCTTGTACTACACTTTAAAGTCTAAAGAATTTTTATTTGAATCATCTTTTTGACATTTTTGTATGATTTGGCATTATCTGCAGCATTGCTCATGTTTGTGTAACTTATATGAACCTATCTTGAATGATATTTCATATTGTTCCTAACTTAAAATAAAAAAATTGCATTTCTGCATTTTTTCCTAGTTTTTCAGTCAACTATTTTTATGATTTAATTTGTTGACTCTATCAATATTGTATCTACTTAATGAAATCAATCAACTATCTATGTTTTTGATCTATTGAAAATGTCCATTCCAGAAGTGTTTGCATCCATACTTGGTGGTTGATTTGATTCAATTAAAAATTGTTTTAGGCTTTTATAAGTCAATATATTTTTTAACTAGCCAATTCAAACCCCCCCCCCCTTCTTGGCATTTTAAGCATTTAAATACTTACATTCTACAATTCCATATTAATATTTGATGGATTTGTCAGCCAATTAAAGTGTCATTCTTGTTGGTTGCACCTTTACATCTCCAATTCTTTTTAACATGGACAAAGGCATTAAATTGTTACTTGCTCCAAGGTCTATGATGGGTCATTATTTTCCTCCATTCCACTAGCCTTTGTGTTCCCATTTGATAGTTTTTTAGTGCTTAATTGTCTTTTGTTAGTTCATTTTCCTTAATTGGGCTTTGTTGGGCCACTGTTCCGAATTTCGGTTAATTTTAAATTATTTGGCCTAATTTTTGTTTTTAATTAATTTTAGGTATTTGGGTGGAGCAATTTTGGAGCTTGGACATTAATCTTCAGATGAAGAGAGTTGACACGTCATTTCCACGTCATTTCCACATCATCTAAGTGAATTGGCACATTTGAGGCCTAGTAGTGGCATTTTTGTAATTTTACACCCAATAGTGGCATTTTTGTAAATATGTGAAGTTGTGGTGATGTGACCACATATAGAAGAGCTGGTTTTTCGTTTTCTAGCCACCATCATCTTCTCCACTCTTCATTTTTAGGTTTTTGAAGCTTTGAAGGTGACCCATGCAGGCACATGCTAATTTTTCACATTTTGCACTCATTTTTCACGTTTTATGAGTTATGGACAACAACTATTCTAGAAATTCTCATTTTTTGCAGCTTGGGTAACATTTATATTGAAGCATTTATCATTTTTGTTGGTTGTTTTCATTCTTGCCGCTTTCTCTCCTTGCACATTTTCATTTCCTGCACCATTTTAGGTTTTTTGCACCAATTTGTACTCATTTGAACGGTTGAATCTTAATTTCTGTTGAACCTTAATTCGAATTCCATGAGGAACTAATTTTCATTTGCATTGATTCCTTGACGAAAATGAAATGAAACCATGAGATTGTTGGCAGTTTCTAGGTTGTATTCGAATTTGACTCTGTTTTAGGTTACGTTTTGATGATAAATACCTTTTTGATGCATTCTTAATCTCAAATTTGTGTTTTATGCACATTAATGGCTCATATTCATGCTTAATGTTTATGGGTTCTGTCATAGCTTGCTTCAATTTGTGGGTGTTAACTGCCTGAAATTTGTTGTGCTTAATGACATAATGAATTCATGGTAATTTTTGCTTAGTTGATTAACTTAGGGTTCATGAGAGCAAATTCGAATAGAACAATTAATTTGATAATCTGCGATTAGTGGACTTTTAATTGAATCAAAGAATCATTGCGTTTTCATATAACTGTTAAATTTCTCTACAATTTTGTGAATTAAATTTTGTGCGAATCCATCAAACCCCCTCCCCCCCTTTGGTGTTATGTTTAATTCTGGATTAAGCTGTGGACGAAAATATTGGTCGTTGGGATACGACTTGGTTTAACTTTAACATACTACATTTAATCTGTTTTATTTAATCAGGTACGACCTCTATCAGTCTAACAATGCTTTTCCCACTATTAAGCTGCCCATAGTTCCAAGTAGTGTAAAACTTCCTAGATCCCTAGATTTTGGAGGTAAGGACTTTTGAATAATGGCATTGTAGCCAGCTTCTAATAGGTATTTGGCATATCTAGGTATTTATTCCATAGCCTCTATGAAAGATACATTGATCTCAACCTTTTCATCATGTCTAGGAATCTCTTGTATTGCCTCTCCTTATCCATTCTCGTTGGTCTATGAGGATAAGTCAATCTTGTTTTAGAGGGTTTACATATTCAACATCTTTCTTTATTCTTCCTCTTCTCTCCCCCTCTTTCTTTTCTTTCTCTTTTTCTTTTTCCACTATACTATTTACTTCTATTCTAGTATTTACATATACTTCCCCTTTTCTCTCTTTCACATTCATTGCTCAACTCTATTTTTTCACTCAACTCTTTTTTCTCTTCATTTTCATTCAGATTTATTATTTCCCTTCTTTCTGTTTTCCTTTTCTTCACTCAAGTTATCTCCAATTCCATTTTCTATCACAATACCTTCTCTTGTTGTGATGGACTTACAATGCTCCTTAGTATTGACTTGAGTGTTGGTTGAAAATTCGCTTTCTTGATGATCAGCAAGTTGCTTTACAATTTGGCCAACTTGCACTTCCAGATTTTTGATGGAGGCCTCTGTGTTCTTTTGATTGAATGTTGAAGCTTGGATGAATTGGGCTAGAGCATCCTCCAATTTGTACAATTTGTCATGCTGGAATGGTTGTTAGTTTTGATATGAGGCTTGTTGATTCTGTCTTTGTTGATTTCTAGCCTTTTGCCTCCATATCCATAATTGTGGTATTGATTGTTCCTCCAATTTGAATTCTGGTGGAAGTTGAAAATTTCTGGTTTACGAGAGCCACTTATGAAATTGGCTTGCTCTTCTTGGATAAATTAAGTTGTTGAACAATAGCCATTATGTTGATTACCAGTACAAAACTCATACCTCAAAATTGGCTGAGACGTGCCAATTGTTGTTGCACCAACCTATATCTTAGTCATTTGCTTTTTAAGATCTTCCATCTAATGTGAAATTTTGTGCTAAGATTGCATTTTGTGTATCAAATTCGAGAAGTCCTCTTCTATGTAGTTGGTTTTTATCATGCTGCACATGGTGGTCACTAGTTGATAAAGATTCAATAATCGCAGTTGTTGAAGAACATCTTTATTCATCATGATCCTCTAGAAGAAGCATCTAAAAGTAGCTTGGTTTGTGGCCTAAGCCCATTATAGAACATGTTGAGTCCAGCTAAATCATCAAATCCATGGTTTGGACATTTTTTGAGAAGAGATTTCTATCTCTCCCATGCTTCACAAAAGGTCTCATCTATTCCTTGTGAAAATGTTGCAATAGTTGACTTGGCACCCACGTATCTTGATGGTGGGAAAAATCTAGACATGAATTTCCTCTCCACATCTTCCTAATTCACTAATCTTTGGTTTTGTTGAGACTATAACAAATTTTTTTCTTTTCCATTTAAGGAAAATGGAAACAATCTTAAGTATGCCACCTTCTCATTCTCTCTTGATATTCCCATGGTGCCATAGAATTTTGTGAGATGAATGTAGGGGTCCTCATTATCTAATCCATCAAACTGGTTTGCTATTATAAGTGACAATAGTGTAGGCTTCATTTCCAATCCTTTGGTAGGTCTAACCATGCTTTTAAAACTCCTTGGCCCATGGTGCTACACATAATCTCCCAACAATCTCCTTTGTTTTGTACGCTGTGCCATGATTTCCTCATGATTATGCAGATTTGAGTTGTGAAAAGGTGAGTTTTCTGCAATATGGTTCAGCTGCGGCTCAAGCTGTGTTTACAGCCCCTTTTTCCTATTTTTGTTGTTATTTCTTCTAGTAGTTTTCTCAATTTATGGATCAAACAACAGAGTTCCTTTTTCTCCTTTTGGCATACACAACAACTCAAGATGAAGTGAGCATAGCAGATTGAATATACAACTTAATCAAATAAAAATACTGCACAAATTTACACAAATATACAAAAAACTTCAAGGTAATTACAAACTACTAATCTAACTTAGCCCAAATCGCCGGCAATAGCGCCAAAATCTTGTTCAATGGCCCGATGTGGGTCTAACTTTTCCAACAAGTATATTTGGTTTGTTGTGGTGCATCAAGGTCATATCCACAGGGATTTGGTAACAAGATCAATCGTCTATAATTTCACTTAACGTTTGGCAATGGAATTGAACTTGGGATTGAACTTGGCAATGAGAGAGATGATGACGATTAAAACTTTGCGATTGAACTTGGCCTTTTAACTTCATTGTATTACCTTTAATTATTTATATATCATGTTCTTTATTTCTGGTTTTGATGGAAGTACGCTTAACTTGTAGATCAAACCATGTGTTTGTGAAAGATAACCTAAGGGTGTCAGACGCAGGATTTTCCAATCCAAGTGAAGGAACCCTTGCATTGAGAACATGTTTGGTATATGTCAAGGGTCAGGAGACTTGATTGGATCTAAACACTAGCCTAGATGTCTTTGCATCTAGTGTTAAAGAAGTGTGATGATTGGCCAAATTGCCATGGAGTGCAACACAAATGAAGGAACCAACACATAGAAGCAAGAACATAATACTTATATAATAAGATGAAATACAAATAGAGTTTTGAAATTACATTCAATCCCAACTCTAGAGGAATTAGTTGCTCATGATGATGTATACAAGATGAACGTGGAAAAGCTTTCTTCCTTCCATAGCTTTTACAAAATATTTACTAAGAACTATACTAATATAAGTGTTTCTTTCTCTAGACTATACTACAGAACTAAAACTACAATCAGCGTTCAAATCACCATGAATAATCCCTAGGTCATGGCCTCTATTTATAGATTTTAATGTGCTACTCTAGCTTCTAAGTTTTGAAGTTTAACCATGTAGGTTTCATTCCAAAGTGGGTTTCTTCCCAAGCTCAAACATCAATCTTTTGCAGGTCCGGAATGGAGGTTTCGCTACCATGAAGGTTTCCCTTTGATGCTCAGCTTCAAATCTGGAGCTTCATGTTTCTTTGCAGTTAAGTTTTCTTAAAATGTGGCTTAAGTGTCAGCTGCTCAACCACAAGCTTAAAATTACTTTTTCAGTTCATCTTTCTAGCTTGAGCTACAACTTTTGGGGCTCGTCACCAACTTTATAATTTCCTTCATTTTACCTGCAAAACAAAAAAAAAATGTATTAAATTCCATTTTTTATATTTTCTCATCACCACATTCTGTAATTATGTGAAATTAGGGAAATTCTAATGGGCTTGACTCTTTCTGATGCCTTTCTAATTCACATGCATGTTTGGATATGATTTAGGCAATTTTGTTTCGATGAGCCTACAACCACATGAGCCTACCTTGGATTGTTTGCATTAATAGCCCCTTATGAGCGTGCATACCCTTTTTCATTGTTTTATAGCTCATTACAAGCCCTTAACCTGAAAAACCATGATTCATCCCTCCTTAGGAAATTTCAGAGCTTTGGAATTGTTTTGGGAATGGGTGCTCTTTTAATTGTGGTTGCGCACAATAAGTGTGGTTGTGCACATACTTGTTTTTGTTCTTGGATTGCTCATTTGTACATTTTATGTCAGACTTGAAAATTTTTGTTTCTCTACTAAAAAATAAAAGAAATGAGAAAAGAAAAAAGATGAAAAGAAAAAGAAAAGAAAGAAAAGAGATTTGGGTCTAAGTAGTGTGTGAGAATTGAATTTGGAAGTGTTGGAGTTTGGAATTCTTTCATGCTTGCTTTTGACGTATTCCCCATTGCTCCTCTATTTCCTTTGGTTCTTTTAGCAACTTATCAATATATTCCACACCTTGTCCTCTGCCCCATTGCAAGCTTGAAAAGTCCTTCTAATCTTGATATGCATGTGATATGGTTTGGTTATTGGTTTTAGAGGCTCGCAAAGTTTGTTTAATGCTTGTTTTCCAGGGATGCTTCGAGAGTAAATAGTAGCCTAGACATTTGAGTGATATAGTGCATATTCTATGAGGTTATGTTGCTTTCAACTCTTTCTTTGAGCTTAATTGAGTACTTGACATGTTTTGAAATTGCTTGGATGATGTTAATGGATTTCTTGCAGCTTTGACTACTTCTGTGTTGGATGTGTATCCATTTGTCTATTTGTTTTTGTTGTGTCTGTTTCATATCTCTCTTTGTTTTGTTTGTGTTGTCCTAACTTTGCTTCGTTGTGCTTTTTAGTTTTTGCCCAAGAGTGCAAAAGGGTACGTGTGGGTGATTTTCATGAGTCATTATTTTCCCATTATTCCATTGCCTTTTTGTGTTTATCTTGATAATGTTTGATGTTTAATGTCTATTTTGAGTTCATTTTCATTTGATGGGCTTCATTGGGCCATTATTCCGAATTTTGATTAATTTGGCATTAATTAGTCTAATTTTTGTTTCTAATTATTTTTTAGGTATTTTGTGAAGCAATTTTGGAGCTTGGATGCTAGTCATAAGGTGAAGAGAGAGTTACCACCTCATTTCCACATTATTGCCACATTTGTGCCATGTCAATTAGCCTATCCACGTCATTGGGCCAACATTTTCAGCCCATAGTGGCATTTTTATAATTCTGCTAACTAGAATGACATTTTTGTAAATATATTAATTTGTGGTAAGAGAAGGATGAATTTTAGGTCTCTTTTGTAGGTAGCAGCCACCAGCATCTCTATATACTCCATTTTTACGTTTCTTGCACTTTGAATCAACACCCATTACGTTTTATTGACATTTCTGCACCTTGGAATAACTTCGATATGATTTTATTATTAAATGTCTTCTCTGTTTCCATTTTCACCTTTCATTGAAGGATTTACGTTTTAGTTTCTGCCCATTTATGTTTTATTGTTGTTTGGTACATTGAAGGATGAATTTGATTAAGGTTATTTTTTGTTTCAACTCCATTTCGATAGAGGGGTAATTTGTGTGACTGATTCCCTGAAGAGAATGCATAAGCTTTGAGGTTCTTTGCTCCATAATGATGATTGAGTTCTGTGTTGGTTAACTTTTCGTCTTTTAATCTCTTAGAGTAATTTAAAATCTATGTGTGCTTAATATGCAGTGGATAATTTGGTGTTTAAGTGAATCTGTATTCATGCTTAATGAATGTGGGTTGCTTTTTCAATGGTAAGATTAATTGACGTGTGCATTACTTTAATGTATAATGAAACTTTTCTTAAGTTTTGCTTAGTTGATTGGAAATGAGTGGATTAAGAGTCAATCTAACAGATATCAAATTCTCGTGAGTGATGATAAATGGAAATGCATTTGAATCAAAGAATCAACATGTTTTCATTATTGTTTGATTGAAGTAAATTTGTGATTTTGAATCTGGTTTTTTTGTTTTGTGTGTTGAATTGTTTCTGGAAAGCTTTGGTTGAAAATAATGTGATGGGGAAAACAACAACATAAAGAATATACCAGAGACTGTAGCGGATATAATTTCCCCTAACTTGCAAGAATCTATGAGGAGCAACAATCAAAGAGCAGAAATAGTAAATCACCACAATCACAAATAAAGGCACCAAGATTTTTAACGTGCAAAATCCCTCAAATCCAAGGTAAAAATCACAAGTCGTCCAGACCAAAGAAATAGTTACACTATGATCAATAAGAGTACAAAAGAGTCTCAATCAACAACACAAATTAGTGCCAATACCCAACCAAATAGCAAAGCAATAAAGCTTTCAAATAGAGAAGAAAAAGTGAAGAAAACCTATAAAATCACTATTATAGTGCGAAATTAATATCTCCCAACTCACACCTCTATTAATGATCCCACCGGTTAGAATGAAGAACAATGAGTTCCGAACCTACGGTAAAAATTTCAGCCCGATAGGAAGGAAGCCTAATACCCAACAAATCTCCCCTTCACAACTATGTGGAGATAACCCCCAAACCAGCGATCTCATAACAAACTTCAAACTGCCCTTTTGGCAATGTTTTAGTCATCATATCAGCACCATTATCATCTGTACGAACTTTTTCCAACGCCAAAGTCATAGCATCCAAAGCATCACATATCTAATGATACCTCACATCAATATGTTTGGATCTAGAATGGAAAGTTGGATTCTGACCAAGATGGATAGCACTCTGGCTATCAACGAGCAATGAATAGTTATCTTGCCTAAAACCAAGCTCCTGCAAGAATTTCTTCAACCATAACAACTCCTTGCATGTTTCAGTAATGGCAATGAACTCTGCCTCTATAGTAGACAACGCTACACACCTTTGTAGTCTTGATTGCCAAGCCACAGCTCCCCCTGCAAAATTAATTAAATAGCTTGAGGTGGACTTCCTGGAATCAATGTCTCTAGCCGTATCTGAATCTGAGTATCGCACCAAATTAGGCTTATCACCTCAAAAACAAAGCTTCATATCAATAGTACCATGAAGATATCTCAAAATCCATTTCATAGCATTCCAATGCTCTCTACCTGGGTTTGACAAAAATCGACTGACTGTACCAACAACATGTGCAATATCTGGTCTCGTACATACCATTGCATACATCAAACTGCCAACTGCAGACGCATAAGGAACTTTGCTCATCTATGCCTTCTAAAGTTCATTTGAAGGACTTTGTTTAACACTCAATTTATGTTAGTTTTGAAATGGTTGAAAAGCCAAGAAGGGGTGGGGGTCGAATTGGCTACTTAAAAATTTAGGCTATCTTTGCAAGCTAAAAACAACCTTTAATTGAATCAAATAGATCACCAAGTTAGGATGCAAACAGTACTGAACTATACACTTTCAATTGATCAAAAATAGAGTTAACAAATTGATTTTACTAAATATATTATGTTTTGGTAGAATCAATCGATTGAAACTGAAAAACAGTCGACTGAAATACTAGGAAAAATGCAGAAATGCGAATTTGAATTTTAAACCAGAAACAAATGCTCAAGAATGATCAAGACCAGTTCCAAATGATCATACAAACATGCTCAATGTTGTAGATGCCATGAACACATGCAAGAACATGAAAAAGATGATTAAAGTACAAGTTCTTGAAACTTCAAAATGAAAATGCAAGAGAGAAAGGTTAGAGAAGAGAGGACACCACGAATTTTTATACTGGTTCACTTAAACCTGAGCTACATCTAGTTTGTCAAGGCAACCTTAGCTTGACTTTGCACTATTTCAAAAGTTTTACAAATATCCACCCTTACACTTCCAAAATATGCAAAAACACCACAAAAGACTCTTGAATCACATAAGAATCACACCAGTACAGCAAGAACCCTCTCGCAGACCTGGAAAACCACTAGGCACACACACATAAAGCTTGAGAAAGATCAAACCTTAGTGGTAGCACAGCCTTGCCTACCACAAACCACTTTCTCCAAGCTTCAAACCAAACCAAAAGCTTCAAGAATTGATCCAAGATCAATCTTCAACAGCTGCAACACCTATGATCACGAAGGAGAGAGTTTCCACACGTTTCCAGAACCAAATCGTGCTATAAAATGATCAACTTAACTCTCTTTCAAAAATCACAGCTTTTATAGTTAAACTGTTACGAAATTCAACAGGTTGATTTTAAAATCAGTCGGTTGATTTCACTTGACTTAAGTGAAATCAGTCGATTAAAAACTAAATCAACTAATTGAATTTGTTGCAGTTTAAGACTACTACAGCCAACCTTTTAACCTGTTAAAAAGTCATTCAACAGATTAAAAGAGACATTTTAACCTGTTGAAAAACCATTCAATAGATGAAAAACACAACAAAGACCAAACTACATCTAATTAATGCTTTAAGGTCTACAAAATGAATTAAAAACTACAAATACACATTCTTAATGATGTAACTACATGGAGAGCACACATTCCAGCCTTGATCAGCATGGATATCATCAAATCTCCTTTCCTTCATCAATGTAGGCTGCATTCCAATGGTAATGGCTTCAAGATAGTTCAAAAGAGCTTCATTCAATCTTCATCAAATCTTCAAGAAGCAAACCACCTTGGCTTCTCATGTCAACAATCTCCCCCTGATTTTATGAAGCCAACCTCTATTCCATCTATCTTCTTCTATCTTCCATTGCAAAATGCTTCCATTTGTTGGATACCAATTGATGAAGTAAAACCTTAGCTTGAAGCTTGTGAACCTAAAAAACATTTTATAGCAGCAATACACACAAGCTAGCAAGTATACAATTGTGATCATGATCCCCCTATCAATAATATGAGTTCAAATTCAGATTTGATTATTGATTCCAATTTTAATGCTTAGTTTAATGTGATCAATTATCCATTTTCCAATTTTTCCAATTTTTCTACCCCTTTAGATTAATCAAACAGAACAAATGCATAAAGATAACAAGCATTACATTTCATTTCATTAATACTGGAAGGGAATACAACCAACAGAAACTGAAAATAGAAAACAGATGCATAAAGCTGGTACAATCAGCCGACTGAAATGAAAAACAACCAACTGAAACAGATAGAACTTAAACTGAAAAATCATAAACACAAGGATGCAATGCATGATCCTAAACAACCACCACACTCAGTCATCCTGAGGATCATTTCGGGTCTGGAATGAGTGGAGCATATCATGGATATCATGGATTTGGTAATCCAATGCGTTGAACCTCTCATTACAATAGTTGTGATGTTCATGTTGAGACACATTGAGCTCATGCAGCTGGTTCAGCACCATTCTCTCAAAATGTGAGTACACAGGGCCTCTATCCTCTAGAGGATGGTAGGGAATCAAGTCCATGGGTCCAGCAGTTGGTTCTTCCTCTTGATTTGCACCACTTGGACCAGCTTCATGGTCATGTGCACCACCAACAACAGCTCCAACAGTTGTCCATCCATTTCCCACCTTGATAAAGCTCATTTTTGTGCAAATTTTGGTTGGAGGTATGGTTCAATAGTCCAGTTGACTCCTCTAGCTCATCCTCTACATCAATACAAAAGTATTCAATGAATTTAGACACCAAAACCACATATGGAAGCCTAAAATCCGTGAGCCTCTTGGCCTTGAGCATGTGATCACGAAACACATAGATCCAATCCACTTGAATGTTGTGTTGAATGCAGTACATGAGTATCAAATTTCCCTCATTTAATGTTGAATGGTTGCTACCACATGGAACAAGGATTTTGGTGACAACCATACCAAGTAACCTTTGATCCACCTTGAGACCACCAATAGGATTTCTCAAGCATTGGCCATAGTATTGCATCTTGTTGAATTCTGGAATAGCCCCAGTTTCACCTTTTCTCATTTGCACACCCCTTGGTTTAAGTCCAACCATATCTTTCCAAGCTCTCTTGTTGATCTCCATTTGAACACCCTTAATGCTAGAGAGTAGGACATCATTTTTGAACTCCAAGTTGGTGAAAAACACCTTCACCAAGTCTAGATAAATTTTCCCTGAAAGTTCAAGGAAGGACCTCAACTTTTGATGCTTTAGTTGTTGGAATAGGCTCTCAAAGCCTTCAGCCCTTAGCCATGAGAACCTCAGCAACTTAGGAATGCTGATCTCCTTTCTATTAATTTCAATGAGGAACACTTGAATGTTGTCCTCATGATCCTCAAACCATGCTTCAATTCTTCCATGGCTTTCATGATTTGGAGACCTTGGGGTAGGAGGAGTGGAGTGCTCATCATCAGATTGGGTAGCTCTTTGGGAATGACGAGGCATGATGAATGTTGGTATGGCTATTTCTAAAAGATTTATGATGAAAATGCAGCAATACAAGTGCGGTATTTATAATTCAACAAACTAATTTTCAGAAACAATTGATTAAATGGTGCAGATTTTTCTAATTAATTCATTTTATGTTACCTAAATCAATTTAATATAGTTCAAAATAGTATCTCATGCATTCATGATGTTTTCAATGTGTTTTTATGAGAGAATCAATCAGTTCAGATCATGTGAGTTGCATGCATATTGGAATTGTACACTAGAATGCTTTTTGGTCAAACAATTCTGTAAAAGTAACACATGGCTGATGAAATGGGTAGTTAGGAGCAGATAGTACCTGACAAAAAGATGCTTTCTTTGACTGGGTCAACTTAACAATTCAATTCGTAAGTAAAAGCACAGTTTAAGTAAAATCAACATGTTGAAAAATAGAATCAGTCGACTAAAATAACATCAGAGCATCAGAGATTAAAAACAGAATCTGATTAAGTGAAATCAGCTGATTGATTTTGAAAATCAATGGATTGAAAATCGTGAAATTGAACTTCATTTTTCCAGATTCAGTTTTAATGAAATCAACATACTGAATTATGAAAATAGCAGATTAAAAATCATAGCAGATCAATTTTTCATCATCCAGTGACAGTTTAAGTGAAATAAACATGTTGAAATACAGAAACAACAAGTTGACAGATCATGAATTTTGCAAACAGAGGCAGATTTAAGTGAAATCAACACGTTGAAATGCAAAATCAATAGGTTGACTATGACAGTTTTTAACTTTTGCATACAGTAGTAGATTTTTATGAAATCAATGCATGAGTACATAAGATTAACATGCTACAAACACATCAGACCACATTCTTGATGTCTAAAATGCCTAGTTTAGTTCTTAGCTTGTTAAACCTATCTCTAGCCAATGGTTTTGTAAACAAATCCGCCAATTGATTTTCAGTTTTAACAATTTTGATTTCACAATCTCCCTTTTGAACATGATCACAAATGAAATGATGCCTAATCTCTATATGCTTGGTTTTAGAATGTTGTATTGGATTCTTGGTTAAGTTGATTGCACTAGTATTATCACAATACAAAGGTACCTTGCTTAGCCTTACACTATTGTCCAAAAGTTGATGTTTCAACCATATGATTTGTGCACAGCCATGTCCAACAGCAATATATTCAGCTTCAGCTGTGGAAAGTGCCACACAAGCTTGCTTTTTGCTATTCCATGAGATTAGACTTAATCCAAGCAAATGGCAAGTACCACTTGTGCTTTTCCTATCCAATTTGCACCCTGCATAGTCCGAATCTGAAAAGCCACTAAGAGATATGTTAGAATCACATGGATACCATAAACCAACATTAGTTATTCCTTTGAGGTATTTTAGAATCCTTTTTGCAGCCTTAAAGTGTGATTCTTTTGGATTTGCTTGAAATCTAGCACATAAGCATACTCCAAACTGAATATCTAGCCTACTTGCTGTAAGATAGAGCAAAGACCCAATCAACCTTCTATATTTAGTTGATTCCACTGGTTGGCCAGGCTCATCTGCATCCATAAGACAATTTGTTGCAATTGGAGTGGCAGCTTCCTTGCAATCCTCCATTTTGAACTTTTTCAACAAGTCAAAACATTATTTTGATTGATTTAAAAATGTTCCATGCTTGAGTTGCTTGACTTGCAGCCCTAGAAAGTAGGTAAGCTCACCCATCATGGACATCTCAAATTCTCCCTACATAGTTGCAACAAACTCTTCACACAATGTGTTGTTATCTGAACCAAAGATGATATCATCAACATACACTTGAACAAGTATAACATCATTTTCATGTTTTCTAATGAAGAGTGTTTTATCCACAGCACCTCTAACATAACCTTTGGATAAGAGAAAATTGCTTAGCCTTTCATACCATTGTCTTGGTGCTTGTTTCAAACCATATAAGGCCTTTTTCAATTTGAAAACATGGTTAGGATAAAGGTGATCCTCAAATCGAGGAGGTTGTGATACATACACTTCTTCATTTAGGAAACCATTCAAGAATGCACTTTTCACATCCATTTTATGCAATTTAAAGTTACACATGCAAGCATATGCTAAGAGTAATCTCACAGCTTCTAGCCTAGCTACAGGTGCATAAGTTTCATCAAAATTAATGCCTTCTTCTTGATTATAACCTTTAGCAACTAGTCTAGCTTTGTTTCTTACTATATTACCATCTTCATCCATTTTGTTTCCAAAAACCCATTTGGTTCCAATTATATTCATATCATTAGTTTTAGGCACTAGAAACCACACATCAATTCTTGTGAATTGATTGAGTTCATCTTGCATAGCCACGATCAGATTACTATCATTCAAAGCATCATTCACATTCTTAGGTTCAATTTGAGATAAAAATGCAACATGTTCATGATGTGTTGCACAACCTTGCCTACCATAAACCACTTTCTCCAAGCTTCAAACCAAACCAAAAGCTTCAAGAATTGATCCAAGATCAATCTTCAACAACTGCAACACCTATGATCACGAAGGAGAGAGTTTCCACAAGTTTCCAGAAAAAAATCGTGCTCTAAAATGATCAACTTAACTCTCTTTCAAAAATCACAGCTTTTATAGTCAAACTGTTACGAAATTCAACAGGTTGATTTTCAAATCAATCGGTTGATTTCACTTGACTTAAGTGAAATCAGTCGATTAAAAACTAAATCAACTAATTGAATTTGTTGCAGTTTAAGACTACTGCAGCCAACCTTTTAACCTGTTAAAAAGTCATTCAATAGATTAAAAGAGACATTTTAACCTATTGAAAAACCATTCAACAAATGAAAAACACATCAAAGACCAAACTACATCTAATTAATGCTTTAAGGTCTACAACATGAATTACAAACTACAAATACACTTTCTTAATGATGTAACTACATGGAGTGCACACATTCCAGCCTTGATCACCATGGATATCATCAAATCTCCTTTCCTTCATCAATGTAGGCTTCATTCCAATGGCAATGGCTTCAAGATAGTTCAAAAGATCTTCATTCAATCTTCATCAAATCTTTAGGAAGCAAACCACCTTGGCTTCTCATATGAACAGTTTAAAATGAGTAGCAAGAGGAGTGCTTACGAGTTTCACATTTTCCATCTGGAATCTCTACAACACCCTTTTAATATAGTGTTCCTATGACAGCCAAAGCTTCCTTTCTTTTCTTTCTCGAATGATTCTTATTCCAACAATCTGTTTACCATGAAGGAAAGTTGTCTTCACATCCATCTGCTCAACCTCCAAATCAAGAGTAGCAGTTAAACTTAACACAGTTTTGATGGATGACATTTTCACCACAGGTGAGAAAGTCTCATTGAAATCAACACCCTTTTTCTGTCTGAAACCTTTCACCACCAATCTGGCCTTGCACTTTGGAAATGTAGAATTAGCATCTTGTTTCATCTTGAAGATCCACCTGTTTTCTAAAGCCCTTTTTCCCTTAGGCAATTTCACCAAGTTATAAGTGTGATTATCATGCAAAGATTTCATTTCATCTTGCATTGCATCCAACCACTTTTATTTTTGTTCACACTCCAAAGCCTCTTCAAAACACTTAGGTTCTCCACTGTCAGTCAAGGTTATGTACTCATCACAAGAATACCTTGTAGAAGGTTGTTTTTGTCTATTAGACCTCTTGAGTTGGACTTGAGGTGGTTCAGGTATATCACCAAGATCATCATCATCATCATGTTGCTCTAGAGCATCATCAATTGGAACCTCTACTCCACTTCCAAACTGTTGATGATCAACATCACCATGTTGTTCATCATCTTGAGCTTCCGTTTCAACATTCTCCAGATTGTGAGCGGATAACCTCATCGGATTACCACCAGTGAGATTACTATCTTTCTTGGGTGTTGTCTTCTCCACCTTATCAATGTCTTCAATGGTCTGGTCTTCCATGAATTGTACGTCACGACTTCTAACAAGCTTCATCCTCACCATAGGCAATAAAGATGCATTGCCTTGTCTTTTTATCTAACTGGGATATTTCATCCTTAGGAACGTGAACAAATGCCATGCAACCAAAGACACGAAAATGATCATAGCTAACATTCTTACCAAACCAAATTTTGTCTAGCACCTCAGTAGTCAAAGCAATTGTGGGACTGAGATTAATAACATGCACAACTACAAGTAATGCCTCTCCACAAAAGTTCTTTGGCAACTTTGCTTCCGAAAGCATACATGTAACCCTTTCACTAGACCATTCAACTGAGGAGTTTTAGAAGGAGTCTTCTCGTGTCTAATACCTTGCTGCCTGCAATAAATATCAAAGGGTCCATAATACTCACCACCATTATCACTCTGGATGAATTTCAGCTTCTTGCATGATTTCCTCTCAACCATAATATGAAATTCCTTGAACTTTTCAAGTACTTGATCTTTCCACTGAAGAGCATAGACCCATAGCTTCCTGGAACAATCATCAATAAAATTAACAAAGTAAAGTGCACCACTAAATGACCTTACCTTTAATGGGCCACAAACATCAGAATGCACCAATTCAAGCAATTCTGACTTCCTTGAGGGAGGATGCTTCTTAAAAGATACTCTGGTTTGTTTACCAGCCATGCAATGAGAACATTTCTCCAATTATGCATTCCTCAATCCCATAAGCACATCCTTTTTAGCTAAGCAGTTAAGCCTTTTCTCACTTATACGACCAAGCCTCCAGTGCCACAAAGATGCTTCCATATACATAGCATTCACATTGTCTTTAGCAACCAAAGCTTTAGTCTAATACAATTTAGATTGTTTCTCCCCTCTGGCCATAACAAAGTTACCTTTAGTGAGCTTCCATTTACTATAACCAAAGTGATTATCATAACCACGATCATCAAGCAAATGCACAAATATCAGATTAAAGCAAACATCTGGAACATGTTTGACTCCTCTAAGTAATAATTGCACTCCCTTGTTGGTTTGAAACCAAACATCACCAACACCAAGAACCTTTGAAACACCATCATTACCCATCTTTAACACTCCAAAATCACCAGAAGTGTAAGATGTAAAGAACTCCTTCCTAGGTGTAACATGCAATGTAGCACCATTATCTATAATCCCATAACTTCGTCATCAAACTTTATGCCCATTCCTGACAATCTATCTAGCAGCCCTTGAAATTCATCTAAATGATCTGAAATTGAAGAATTCTCCCTGTACCTCAAATTCATCAAGCAATTCAACAAATACAGTTTATTATTGCCAGACTTAGAAGCATACAAAGACTCAATTTTCTCTCACAAGATTTTGGCATGTGTCTCATTAGCAATGTGATTATAAACATTGTCTTCTACATACTGTCGAATAAAATCGCACACTAGTTGGTGCTCAAAATCGCATTCTTCTTTAGACATAGAATCTGGCTTTAGTGTAGTAAAGACTGGAAGTTTCAATTTCTTTACAAACAATAAATCTTTCATCTTGTCCTTCCATAAATGATAATTTGTACCATTCAAAGCAACCATCTTTGCATTTGCCTCCATCATTCAAGCAAGTAAATATAGCCCAACCAAGATCTTCGATACCACTTTGATGGGGAAAACAACAACACAAACAATATACCAGAGAATGTAGCAGATATAACTAACTTGCAAGAATCTATGAGGAGCAACAATCAAAGAGCAGCAATAATTAATCACCACAATCACAAATAAAGGCACCAAAATTTTTAATGTGGAAAACCCCTCAAATCAAGGGTAAAAACTATGAGTCGTCCAGACCAAAGAAATAGTTCCACTATGATCGACAAGAGTACAAAAGAGTCTCAATCAACAACACAAATTAGTTCCAACACCCAACCAAATAACAAAACAACAAAGCTTTCAAATAGAGAAGAACAAGAGAAGAAAACCTATAAAATCACTGCTGTAGTGCGAAATTAATATCTCGCAACTCAGTCAGAATGAAGAACATTGAGTTTCGAACCTGCTGTAAAAATTTTAGCCTGATCCAATGGTGAACAAATCCGCAGTGCCGATTTTACGGTGACAACTCTGTGAAAAATGTGAACAAAATTTTTCCTCTACCTCTCCCTCTATGTGCTAGGGTTTTCATTGTGTTATGACTCTATTATTCTGTCTCTCTATTTATTTTGCAGCCCCCTCTCAACTAGATTAAGTGAGACATGGGCTTCTCAAATTTTGGACTTTTCTCCATGTAGGAAGGGAGCCCAATACCCAACACATTTGTCATTGGGAGATGACCTTGGGTTAACTCCCAAGTACTATTCTTATATGTTTTATTTGGTTGGGTACGACCTCGATCAACCACGAACCCACGTTGAAAGTCCCAGCGCCGATGACGTTCAACCAACGCAACTCACAAACCATGGCAATGCCTCCACCTGCACCACGAGCTTTGAATGCCACCGCAAGAGAGATCAGATCAGCTTCCACTTGAAACCACGTCAAAGAAGGGGAGAAGACGACCATAAGCCTCGTCGAAACAACCACAAACCACTTTAGGTGGCACCACTGCGAGACATCGCGATACAAATATGAAAATGCAGCAACTAGCAACGCGTTATGCTTCTCCCACTATATCCACTACAACCCACGTACCAACGCATTTTCTCTTTCACTATCGAGACCACACATCTGCAATAGTTCATCACCATCAACTCTGGAGCAACAATGGTGGAGCTCCAAAGACAATGTAAAACTCCATGGTGCAGCGAAAATTGGATGAGTGAGTGGACGCCTGTTTTGAAGGCACTTGCAAGTTATGGTAGGTGAAAGAGGTGATAGGATTTCCTAACCAATGCTAGCCTAAGTAAGGTGGCTAGATGTAGAGAGAGGAAATCTCTAGAAAGAGTGACTCTCAAAGGCAATAGAGGGAGGAATGATCTCAACTCAATTAGAATCTATTGCATAAAATTCAAGAGTGAGTACAATGTTGAAAAATTAAGGCTTTTATACTCAAGCCATTACACATGAGGAATCTCGGCCCTTGGATGAGAAGGAGAAAGCATCTTGGCCTTTGATGCTAGCTTGGAGAAGAAGGCATGATCTTGGCCGTGACATCCTAGCTTGAAAAGGAAGCCAAGTCTCCTAGCCCTTGGATGTGTGAGGTGTAGGAAGGAATGTTGACTTCCACTTAGTCCACCTTGGACCTTTGGTAGCTCATGGTGAAATCTCCTACTGGGCTTAGTCAAGCCCAATTTATCAATTAAACTACACATTGTTTGACTTATTATTCTAGAAAACAAGGCCTAACAATGGGCCAATCTTATTGTTATTTTACTGCTCTTTGATACACCTCTTCAAATCTTCACATCTTCTTTGGCCCATTTGAAGAGTGTGAGAAGCCCATGTGGGTTTGGGCCATCTTGGATGAAGCCCAATTGGATATTTTTTAGCATGCCCCTTTTATTGGGCCTCTTGTGGGCTTTGGGATTGAGATGCATGTGGGCCATGGATTGGGCCTTGAGCATGATTTAGGCCTAGCCATTTGATAACGTTGTCGTCAAGCTATCAAATTAATACTACTTTTCTATAACAACTTCAGTATTGTTAAGAAAGTAGCCAAAAATTTAGTATGGGTTAAGTTAACCCTAAGTCATCTCCCAACGAACACGAAATTCATTTTTAACAAGTTAGTTCTTATAAAACTATACAAAAGAGTTAGTCAAATAAAAATATGAGAGATAAAGATAAAAAGATAAAATAAGATATAAACAATAATAAAGAAAAATAGGTCAATTCCACTACTTTTCAAAATAGGATTCATCATTGGTTTCCTAAAGATTATTGTTATTAATTTCGTGTTTAAGACTTCAAATTAATCAATGTAACTTCTCAATTAATTTGTTGGCGTCCTTACTTTCAACCAAAGTAACTTCTCAATCAAAAGCAAGAACTTTGTAGATCAATCTTAGTAAATTTAACCAAAGTAACTTCTTAATTAAATATTACTAATCATAATCATGTCCATTCTTTTACCTCTTATATCTAGTAAAAAGCTAATTAACCAAAGTAACTTCTTGATTAATTTTAATCTAAGTTTTCACATTTAATCAAAGTAACTTCTCAATTATTATCAAAAACTCATGCAATCATATGAAAGTTTCTAAAATTAATCAAAGTAACTTCTCAATTAAAATTTAAAAACCCTTGGACTCATACGATTGTAATGTTATGTAGATTTAACATCGTGCTAACTTGCTACAATGTAAAAATCATTACTTTCACTAAATTAAGAACAAAAAGACATAGATGAAAATAAATCTCAACAAAAATCAAAAGAACAAACAAACTAATTGATCTAACCTCAAAATCCAATTAAGAAATTACAATGGAATCAACCCAAGAAGTTCAACACTCCACGAAATACAAAATAGAAATAGAAGAAGAATATAGAGAAAAAGGAAACGAAATTAGGCCCCCCTAAGGGTTCCTAAACTCCGAAGTCCCGAGCTTTTCTTTTCTGCTTCTCCCTTGGTCTCTTTATATAGGAATTGGACTAGGCTTTTCTGTTGCTAAAATCTCTCAAATATCTTTTATAATAAAGATAAAGATAAATATTTAAAAACATTTGGAGAGATATAGACTATTTGACAAATATAATTAGTTGATAATATCAATATCTAATATAATTAAATTAATTAATTAATTAAAGATGTATGATCAATTATCACCAATTAGTATTTGTATTAATTTTCCAAATCAACCCTTTGCAATCTTCTTAAATTATCTTCTAAATAATCCAATATCCTCAAGATATATTTGTTTGTTGTGGAACTAAAAAGATTCAAGAAGATCTTGTCATATTTAAAAAGATATGGTAGTTATTATCTTTTAATATTTTGATATAATTAAATAGGATAATTATTTAAAAATATCAAATAAAATATCTAAAGATATATTTTCCCCAAATTATCTTCGACCATAAAGATAAAGAAAACCGCAAGGTCCAATTTTTTTTGTTCCTCTCTTCTTGGTTTAGCCAAACTTCTTCACTTTTTCAAGCTTTTCTTGTCGTCTACATGTAATGCTTGGCTTGAATTTTTGTGATTTTGATAATTTCTTATTCTTGGAATTATCTTTAAGGTGTCATGAAGCTTTAATTAATTTATTTCCACACCTCCATGAGCTCAACTTAGCTACAGCTGCACTAACACACCTCAAAATATCCAAAGAACATTTATGCAACTAAAAAGCTATTTTTAACATGTTTTTGTATCTCATGCTCAATAAACCCAATTATAGGAAATCCCAATTAAATCAATCTTTAAGCACACAAATTCAGTTAAATACCCAGAATTAAACATTAAATGAGGGCAAAAATACGCACTCATCATAACCATACACTTATCCTTTTGCACTCCTGGGAAAAATTGAGCAATTTCAAAACTTTATTCTAGGGTATTTTACTTCATATCAACATTGGATCAAAGGAATTAACCTTACTTAAGACAAATCAATATTCTAGAAATTAAGTTACCATGCATAAACAAACGAAAAGATTTTATTTTTCACACATGAGTTAATCTTTTGAATTCACAAGACAATCAATTATGAAAGAAAGCACTCAAGTTAAATATGTATTTTCTCACCAAAATTCGCTCAAGTGTTTTGGCTTATGTTTTCACTCAAAATACTCATGCAAGTAAACACTCGTAATACTTAACTAGACTCTAATATTCACAAACTTTCAGAAAACATGCATTCAAAGATCATGAGGACTTTTTACAGGTCATAATGGGGCCAAGGCAAAGGTAGGAAAAAATTTAGGAGTTTTGGGTTTTCGAAATAATAATGTAGGAAGAATAATGGAGCATAATTTCAAAAACAACTCTTTGTTGCTCTCTCTTTTTTTTAGAAAGCAGTTATTTTTTTCATTTCAACACTTTTTCATCAACAATTTTTCCTTTTGCCATTTTTATTAATTTGTGAGTGAGGTACTCACCCACACAGTTTATTCCTCAACCAATGCTATCATAATCCACTAGCTCCTTTCTTTCTTCCTAAGATAAGAAAGAACATGGTCTTTTTTATTTTTAAGGGTTTACAATGGGCTTAAAACAAGAAAAAAAGGTTTAAAGCTCAAAGTGGCTACTAATGGATTAATATCAAGGTGGGCTTATTTGGCCAAATAGCTAGAAACAAGAAATGCCTCAGTCATATCAAATCATGCATATTCACCCAAGTTGCAAAACAAAAGAATCAAGCTAAATATTTGAGTATAAACAAGCATGAGCAAGTCACTAAGGAAAAATAGGAATGGCACAAGGCAGACCATCCTTCACATTAAGGCTCAAGACTCACAAGGTCAAAACTCTTTCACAAAATATTTAATCAAGTAATTCTCAAATAAACTCAATTAGCAAATCATAGAAACAATCCACTCATATCAACATGACTTTTAGTTTTTCAGAATTATGATCATCCCAATTATTGAATCAAATCCTAAAAATCCAATGCCAATATGGTTTATTGAAAGCATGGAAATGTTTTTGGTGGATTTCTTATGAGATATATTGATTAAAAGTTTCACTTAGTAAAAAGTTAATACTTTCACAATTTTCTCAAAAAGAAATCACAATTTTGTTTATGAAAACAAAAACATAAATTGAAAAACAGAAAAAAAAGAAAAAAAAAATCCTACCTACAGTTTGTCTCCCCCTCACTTATTTCAAAAAAATGTCCTTGATGGACTTATTTTGGGGAGGAAACGAAAAATTGTGACTTCTGGCTCAATCAAGCCATATGTCAAAATTTATTTTCTTTAATTTTATAAAGTACAAGTGAGCTTGTAAAATTTTATTAAAGGAAACAAAAACACATATTTTTGAATTTTTTTTAATATTTTTAAAATTAAAAATAGAAACAGAAAACAAACATGCATGCAAATTAATTTTTTTATCAACAATGTTTTCAAAAGAATTTGAATCTAAGCTTTTTACCTGTTGCAGCAACCTTTCTTCTTTTTCTGCAGCCATGTCAACAAAGATAACCACTGAAAACTTATTTGCATCATTCACATCAACAAACTTGATGTCTGGAGTGTGTGACTTCAACTCAACTTGAGCATCATCAGGTGCATTTAGATGGTTAACATGATCATCAGTAATCCTTGTAATCTCATGATATCGCTGTCGTTAGGCGATCAAATTACCACTACTTTAGCAACTTCAGTATTGCCAGTTTGTAGTGAAGAAAATAGTTAGGGTTAAGATAACCCTGAGTTGTCTCACAACGAATACGGAATTGATCTCAAATATTTGATTCTCAAAAATGCAATTTAAAACTAGCAACTATAAAAATAGGGAGGTTTTGATATGCAAAGAAAATGACACGGAAGATTGTAAACACAG
>Ga0214544_1003151_pt1 | contig 34444 bp, 16 predicted proteins | sample CNSS3metaG_FD_160074 | JGI IMG/M metagenome (GOLD analysis project Ga0214544, IMG submission 160074) | Root nodule microbial communities from cowpea collected in UCLA plant growth center, Los Angeles, California, USA - CNSS3 | ecosystem: Host-associated > Plants > Roots > Nodule | place: USA...
TCAGATTTAAATATATATATATATATATATATATATATATATATATATTTGTTTATTTATTTTATTTTTATATGAAGTACTAAAAACATAAATAAAATTCGGATGTTTAAATTTTATTTATTTATTCTTTTAATATTTTATATTAAAAAATAAAAGAATATATATATATATATATATATAAGTAAATATATAAAAATTAAAAAATAAAATTAACCGAATTTAGAAATCCGTTTTAAAACATTTTACAGACTATTTTGGAGATTTTTTTAAATTTTGGGGGGTGGTGAAAAAAATAATTGGTGGTGGAGGAAGAAACTCCCCTGTTTAATAGGGGAGTATAGGAACAGAGTGCCATAGTAAGGAACCCATATGATGCCTAGTTTGGGAGCTAATCATTGTACCCTTGTTGGGCTCATGACTCGGGCCTTGATCCAACTGGGATCCCTATTATATTAAAGCCTTTTTATCTTTTCCTAATTTATATTTTCAATAAAATACCCAAACCTTTGATATTGACGAAAAGTTGGGAAGTGAAAATGGTAGAAAGAAGAAGAAGAAAGAGAAAGTTTGAGAGGGATGGGAAAGCGAGTCACAGAATAATTGACCCAAAGGGAATAGAATATTATTATGAATGAATCCAGCAAAGGAAATCAAAGAGTCACGTGCATGCAGCATCGTAGGCCTCAATTTGGGCCCAACAAATCTTACGTCTCCATCCCCAACGATTCACAGAATCACATGCGTACACGTTTATCACCCTCCGTCGAGCGACGTGGCCCAAGCCGAAGCCGGTGACCGCCCACCGATTCTTCCAGTGTCAACCCTCATCAAACACGTAACTGCAGAAAACAAAAAAATCAAACATATTCTCACGCTATTTTCTCTCTGTTTTCTACTTTTAGAAACCATACAAAACACGTTCGCATGACCTAGGTGTTTCCATTTTCTCTATTCGTACAGCGTCATTTGGGAGTGCCATCTGTATCATCACCCACGAATCCACCCTGCCACGTGCACCCCACCTTCTCCCTCGCCACGTTGTTGCGTGCCGTCACAATAGACCGCCATCAATGTCTCTCTTCCTTCTCTGTTCCTGTTCCTGTTCCTCCACTATATAAGCCACCCACCTCAACGTCCTTTGTTGTTTCCATATACACCACCATTCACAAAGTAACAAGCTTTTCTCATTTTATGATCGGCTTTGCATTTGGGTATCATTGCCATAATATATCAGGGAACAAGAACAACAAAAATGGAGGCTCCCATGTTACCCCTTGGAAGGACTTCTTCAATCGAAAGGGAACCCAGAACTCTCAATATCCACCAAATTCAATCGGCTAGGGTAAGTCACCGTTCATTTCTTTCATTTTGTTCTTCTATATCACGTCATCAACATGGGATGATTTGATTTAATGTTGGTGTGGTGGATTTCAACAGGAACTGGCAATATATATATTGAACACAAAGACCATAGAAGAAGCTTCCAGAATTTTCACGGAGGTAAATATATATATATGTATATCCACTTCTGCTCCTTTTTATATATTTTCTGCAATTGTTGAAAACATGTTAAGTAGTATGATTTGAAGACACGCATGCATGAAACCTTGGGATCTTGTTTCCGTGTGTGAAATTTTCTTTTAATGGTAATCTTCTATGATTATGTTTGCATGAAGATTTACGGCTCTTGGCATGCAAAGAAACGTGCGTGCGTTAGTTTATAGTTTTTGTAAGGCAATTGCAAGTTGAAGGGGTATAAGTAGACAAATCACAGCAAATATTACTAATTAATGCTATATATACAGTTTTATTGTGATTCTTAATTAATGGATTTAATACTTTAATTTTTATAAATAATTTGAAAATTTAAACAATTATACATAAAGGTTGGAGTTACTTGTACAAAACTACTAGCTATTGTCTTTAAACTTTCGGTTAAGAGCTTAAACAAAAATGTAGTACTTATTAATTAGTGATGATAATCGTTTGTCGACCCACAACCCTCTTTTAGATCGAAGGTGGTTTAAGGTGGTGTCCAACTAGGTTTAACTCATGTGTTTCATTTCATTGAATCTCCATGAATTTTTCCTCACCATCTTCTGAAAAATTAAAACTTGCATTGGTGAAATGATAATATAAACTTCCATTTTGTTTTGTTCTTTAATTGATGAACCATAATTGTTAAATATTGGCAGGGGTTGCAACCAGTGGTGAGTGGCGCTTGCTGCTTAGGATCCGGCACAACAATGGACATAGACATAGACATAGATTTGGGTGAAGAACTGGAACTGATGAATTCCAAAGACGCAACAACACAAGTAGCTCCAGCAGCAGCATTCAGGGACATAGCATCAGCACCTTTCTAGAACAATAATTCAACAACTCAATTGACTTTGAGTTGTGCAATAATTGTAGAAATTGTACATATCTTGAGTTGAAGTTTTGGGTTCCCAACAATTTCATTTGATTCGTTATTCCTTTTTCCATTGGATGTTTTTCCAATGTGTTGGGTTGTTTAACTGCCTCATCTTGCATGTTTAAGTACACGACAAGGCGTTGTAAAATAATTGGAACTCGATTATATATATATATTTAAAATTATGGACGGTTTGTTCAAGTGGAGCAATTCAATTTGTCTCTTCGTCAATTTGATTAGTTAGCTTTCAAAAACCGAAAGCTATATATATATATATATATATATATATATATCATATAATATTGTAATGCAATTCGGTATCGTTAGTGGAGAACCTCGTACTGTGTCCGACAAAGATTGGAAGAAGGAAGAGAGATGAATTAATTAACAATTGAGATGATCTAGAATAAGGGCTGAAAAGTTATACCTGTGCAACACACAGTTGGTAAGAGATCCACTTGAAAATACTTATAAAAAACTATTCCCACCTTTACCTAATTATGTCTTTTTCCACATAAATACACCACATAGAAGTACAGAAAAAGTGAATAAAAATAAATCTGGCGACTCATAAATTTGGTTTAAATTTTCTTAAAATTAACTATTTTGATTCCGGTTAATGTGTATAACTTTTAACAGGTTTAACAAAAATAATTTGGTATATGTTATTTTAATGGTATGTCAATATTTTCTGTTAACATCGCTATATAATTCTACATACAAAAAATTTATTTTATTTTTTGTTTAATTTTAGAAAAATTAATGATTAAAGATGTTTATAAAACATTCTCATTCACTATTATATTCAAACAAATGTAAGTGGTTTTCCATCATTTTTTTTTGGCTCTATAGTTCCTATAGTTTCTCATAAATAAATGGAGTGAATGACACACGAACTAGCTAAATTTAATATTTAAAGAAACTCATTTGATAAAGTAAGTAATTTTTCTTAACGCTAAAATATATTTAATTATCTATCTATGTGTATGAAGTGATGATAATTATATAGGAACGAGAATTTGAAATTGTGTTTTTCTTCAATCGGTATAGTCTTTTGTTTTTATATTCTTTTATCTCCTTTATCTGCATGAATTTCGCAGCTTGCTACCTCAGTCCGTTCATGCTTGGTCGGTATCATGCATAAATTGTCAACAAAGGGTTTTGGTCTCTTCATGATTAAGGTTCTTGATCTCCAACTCCACCATGTGTAGAGATTTTCCTTTCTTCTGCCTCACATTAAGGAGTGCCAGGGTAGTGAGGTGACGGGGCTGCTTAGTGGCCAACTGCGTCAAAGGACGTCACATGATAATAAATTCTATAATAATAAATATAATTAATTTACTTTTTTTATTGTGCTATTTATATTATGATCAAGAATCTTCACTTAGATAAGTCTTAGTCTACATGATTAATTATCTTAATTAAACTGAGTAATCTACAATTATACTTTAGATTTTATCTTTAATTAATTATCTTTTACCATTGTTAATGAATTGATTGTCAAGATGTCTTAATCAATACCTTACAAGTATTAATACATTTAGGTCAAGTACATCTTAATCCAAATTATCAAGGTGTAGTCAAACATATGTAATGCAATTTATTTTTTCTAAAAATTAGTAAGAAAAAAATAATATTTACAATGATTATTAATTTAAAATTAATAATTATAATTATAATTAATTTATATATTATTAAATATATATTTCTAACTAAATTGATCCTTTACATAAATATAATTGTACTCTCATCAAAATTAAAGCAATACAACAACCCATTAAGAACCAAGTACTATATACTCTACTTTAACATGTTTGTCGAGCTTGCAGACTTTTACAATAATAAAGATCGCAACATAATTAACGATTATTACAACATTTTTTATTTTAGATCATACTAAACTTATTCACATGTAAAAAATCGTAGCCTAAAAGTAGAAAAAGACTACAGTTTTATAAACATGGTTTAAGAATGGTTAAATCACATGATTTTATTGATGAACATTTCAAAATGGTTCCTTTTCTTTGTTGATTGAAATCCAATTATTTTCTAAAAGTTGGAGCTTAACTTTGTTCCATGAATGTAATGTGATAATTTACACTTCAATATAGTTTAATTAAATACTTATACATATATTATCATCCACCCATTCATTTGATATCAATCACTATTGTATTGTATAGAACCCAGATCATCCCTTATACAACTAAAACCAAAATAGGTATACAAAGATCATATTTGATAAGGTAACTAGTATCATCACAAATAATATTGTAAATATAAATGTAATACTAATTTAAATAATTTTGATAATTGAACAAATAGTTATGTCAAAGTAAAATAAAATTTTAGTTTGGAGTCATGTATATGATTTTCATAAACTTTTATTTCACAAAATAAAGTTTTTTTATTTTATTTTTAAAGTAAAATAAAAAATATAGTTTGTGTGCATCACATAGACTATCCATGCAGATTGTTTCAAAGCAAACCGTACAAGTAGCAGATGGCATGTAATATATATAGTAGGGTTGATGAAATTGGTTAGACAGAAACAGACGAGAAGAGGAAAACGGACTTCCATTCAATTCAAATTCCATTCTCTTTCTTTCTCTTCTTTCACTCCCTCTCCTCACTTTTTCTTCTTTTCTCTTACCCTTAACATCCGGAAACTATGTTCTTCCAGACATTCTCACTCCCACATTATCCTATCATATATATACTTCTAGATCATTCTTTCGCTCATTTTTTTTTTCTTTCAATCTTCACCTTAATTTCTGTTTCTCTCACTTCTCAATTCCTTCTATTCACAATGCTCATTGATGCAGTACCCTACACCACCGTCATCTGAGATCCAAGATTCCGATTCTTTAATTTCCGGCATTACGGAACAGGTACAAACGTTGAATTATATCTCACCGTTATTATTGGTTGTTATACATAAAAGAATGAATGAGAGGTGAAATGTGTATGTAGACAGGCGGTGAAGAGAAACAATGGCGAGTGCGGAACATACACTGAATCGGCGTCCGTCAAGAAGCGCCGCAACCACCACATTTTCTTCGGAGGTATTCGACAACGAAGTTGTGCCCTCATCACTCGCCTCCATCTCGCCAATTCTCAGAGTCGCCAATGAGATAGAGAGCGAGCGTCCCAGGGTTGCTTATCTCTGTACGAATGAATAATCAACAATAGCTTTGTGATTATTATTGTTATCAGCCTAATCAATTGTTGCAAAATTAAACCATGTAAATAAATATGTGCAGGTCGGTTCTTTGCCTTTGAGAAAGCGCATAGGCTGGACCAGAGTTCTAGCGGGCGTGGTGTTAGGCAGTTCAAGACCTTGTTGCTACAACGATTGGAGAGGGTAAGTTCTCATGCAGGTTCTAGTTATAAACTGTTCAGATTCTTTTATTATATATAATTTTGATAATATTATCATAATTTGCCATATTGTATTATACAATTACATTACATTATTTCATAGATTTCTGAGAAGTTAAAAAATTAATATACATCGAAAGTGTATGAGAGAGAGTTTATAAGATCTACAAAAAACTAACTAAATTTCTCACGACAAAATTCACTGTAGATAACTTTACAAATTATAACATAATTGTTTACATTATGCTATTTTATTATATTTTTTTAGAAAAATTTACAAAATAAATGTTATAAAGTGTAAATATTTTATCATATAATAAATAAAAACAATACATATGTATACACAATGTATTTCTTTTTACAATTTAATTATAGGTAGTTTCTATTTAATTTATAGATGATTTTTATTTATTTAATTTTAAAAAATAATTAACTTAAAAAAATAGTTAAATATAAAAACGGTTAAAATTAAAAAGTAATCACTTAAAAGAATTGAAAAAAAAATCACAAAGATGAAAAACAGAAAATTGATGACTTAATTATTATATATTAAAGATCTCACAAAAGTAGAATTTTCACTCAGTTATAAATTTACTATAAAAGCATAAAAGTTATATTTTTAAGAATTTTTTTAATATAAAATAGTTACAAAATAAATAGTTGATAAATAAATACTTATTATTACGTTTTCAAATTTAACTTTTTCGGAACAGGACAATCCAAATAGTCTTGCTTCTCGGGTTAAGAAGACTGATGCAAGAGAAATTCAGTCATATTATCAGCAATACTACGAACAATATGTCAGAACTCTGGATCAGAAGGAGCAAGCAGACAGGTAAATAAATGCATGCTAGTTATGTGTGAAGTTTTACAATTGCTATGAAGAATTCCCTCGCTGACCTTGAAATCGAAATTCACGTGCAGAGCCCAAATCAGCAAAGCTTACCAGACTGCTGGGGTTCTATATGAAGTGCTCTGTGCGGTTAATAAGACTGAGAAGGTCGAAGAAGTTGCTCCTGAGGTTAGTCTCGGTTCTAAACCCTTTATTTTCTACTCTGTTCTGTTGTAACAATAGGTGTTTTATTTTGCTGTGTTCCCCTTTTTCAATATTCAATTTATATGCGCAGATTATTGCAGCAGCAAGAGATGTCCAGGAGAAGACGGAGATTTATACGCCTTATAATATTCTTCCTCTGGATGCTGCTGGGGCTTCCTTGCCAATAATGCAATTTGAAGAGGTTTTGTGCCTCAAGATATTGATATGGAGTATGTGTTTTATTTGACATTGCACTGACATTTTTTGGCTTTATTTTTCACTAGATCAAGGCTGCTGTCTCTGCACTTTGGAACACTCGTGGCTTGAACTGGCCTAATCCATCTGGGCCACAGAGGCAGAAAACTGAAGATTTAGACTTGCTTGATTGGCTTAAAGCTATATTTGGTTTTCAAGTATGTACAAAGAGAATGAAAAGATTTGTGAATTACTAGATTGTTGTTTGACCTACTTAAATTTTTGATGTGTTTGATTTGTGGACACAGAGGGATAATGTCAGGAATCAGAGGGAGCATCTGATTTTGCTTCTTGCTAACTCTCATATAAGGCTACATCCTCAACCCGAGCCTTTCAACCTGGCATGTATCTGTCTCTCACTTTTTCTATTTAGGCAAAGCGTAATGGACTAAATAAAGATAATCTATAATCAAGAAAACTATTGCCAATATACATTACCGTGTTTTTTATCAATAGCTGTCAGTCGGAGTACTCTACTCTACTTCTGGCCAGAAGTTATATTTGTTTTCATTTGTTTTCCTTTTGGTTTTATCAATTCAGCTGGATGATCGTGCTATAGATTCAGTGATGAAAAACCTTTTTAAGAATTACAAGATGTGGTGCAAATTCCTAGGACGAAAACACAGCTTACGGTGAGAAATAACAATATCATCATTAGTGGTAAAATTCAAATATTTTGTTCAAAAAATGCTTATGGTGTTTTTTCACATAGACTTCCTCAAGGTCAGCAAGAGACACAGCAGCGAAAGTTGCTTTATATGGGGTTGTATCTTCTTATCTGGGGTGAAGCATCCAACGTTCGCTTCATGCCTGAGTGTCTGTGCTACATATTCCACAACGTGAGTATACTTTCCATGCGATCCATAATATCTTGTGGTATAATGCTTTTTCAAATGCAATGTAGTTGTTTTTCCTTTAGTCCTTTTTAATTCATTTCTATCTTTTGGCAATCTAATTATGGCCAACTATAACCTCAGATGGCATATGAACTCCACGGTTTATTGGCTGGAAATGTCAGCATTGTTACTGGTGAGAATATCAAGCCTTCCTATGGTAGTGATGACGAGGCATTCCTGTGCAAGATTATAACTCCTTTGTACCGAGTAATTGAAAGGGTAAGATTTTGTCTCTCATGATATCATCGTAAAACGTCAGGTACCTATGATGCCTGTACAATGATTTTGTGTAGAGATATTAATCATGTTGATTAATCTAGGAAGCCAAGAAGAGTCGACATGGAAAGGCTCCACACTCAGCATGGTGCAACTACGATGATCTAAATGAGTATTTCTGGTTGTTTTTCTTTATAATCTTATCACTAAAATTGAATTTGTTGGTTTGCTTAATCTCTATTTTACAATATCTATTTTTCGTTGCAGGACATCTGATTGCTTTTCTCTTGGATGGCCCATGCGTGATGATGGTGAATTCTTCAAATCAACTAGTGATTTGTCACAGGTATCCACATCAAAAGAAGCTACTGGCATGATTGTAATGTAATTATTTTCAGTATTTATATATCTTTCTTACCAGGGAAGAAAGGGTGCTCCAAGAAATTTTGAAAAAACTGTCAAATCAAATTTTGTTGAGACACGATCATTCTGGCACCTCTTCCGCAGCTTTGATCGTCTGTGGACATTTTTTATACTGGGTTTGCAGGTATTTATTTGAAGCAAAGAAAATGCTAATATCTATTGTTCACCCCTTCTTTGTGGTTATTGGCTTGAACATTTACATTACAGGTGATGCTCATTATTGCTTGGGAAGGGATTACACTAACCAATATATTTCAGAGGGAAGTTTTATATTATCTCTCAAGCATATTCATCACAGCATCCATTCTGCGCTTGCTTCAAAGTATGATATGTCAACTTAAGTTGCTCTCTGTAATGTAACTTATCACTAGTAGCAAGATCACTCTACCATCAGGATTTCTAGTAGCAAGATCATATATTGGTGGTTTTTTATATTTTTTCCTACTTGTTCAAAAGATTGGCATATCATTTGTAGGAAATTGCATGAAAATGTCACGAGCAATACAAACTTCATAAGTCATATCAGAAGCAAGACAGTGATGATTATATTTTATTGTAATTTTTGGTATGACTATTTCCTCCTCATTAAATAAATGATGCTTGGCCTCTATTTCCCTGTTAGGCAAGTCAGGTGCAAGAGTTGTTCCCAGCACGTCGTACCCATTAGTTTTTATGTTTTTTTTTTTTTAGAAAATAATTCAGTAACGACAATTTATATAAGATCAATAGGCCACTTCCCTTGAGGATTTACATCTGTCCAAAGTTATTTGGTGTTCATATTCATGCCTCAAACTTTTGTAATGATTCTGATGATCAATCAATACCCTGCAGCCAAGGAAAAAAAATCAAGACCTTGCAGATTCAATCTGCCATGTTTACCTTCACTTTTTTAGATTTCTTTTACAAATTGTTTTCTTTTACTTTTATGCTTATTTCACCATTCTTTTCTTGCTAATTCATTTACCCAATTTATATAATACTGCAGTTAATAATGATTCTTTCTAAAAACGGACGATAAGTGTTATTTTCTACACCATTTATCCTACGTTTCTAAGTATTGAAGTAGACCCGAGTTTTCTAATATTTTCACCCCTTTTTTGATTGTCCTTTTTATCTTCTTCCTTGGTTATAGAAATTTACTATCGTTTCTTTTCCTCTTTATATTATTTAGGTATCTTGGACCTGATCCTGAACTTTCCAGGCTATCATCGATGGAAATTTGTTGATGTGCTAAGAAATATTCTTAAAGTCATCGTCACTCTTTTTTGGGTTATCATTCTCCCACTCTTCTACGTTAATTCCTTCAAGGAGGCACCTGGGGGCCTGAAGCAGTTTCTTCCCTTTTTCACTCAAATAAAAGGCATTCCACCACTTTACATAATGGCTGTTATATTATATTTGCTTCCAAATTTACTTGCAGCTATTCTGTTTCTTTTCCCAATGTTAAGGCGTTGGATTGAAAACTCAGACTGGCACATAGTTAGATTTGTCTTGTGGTGGTCTCAGGTACTCACGTGTCTTATAAACTTGCGACTCTAAGTATTTCTCTTCATGATTTTAAGCTAAATGACTCTGTTGGTTAAGAGCTTCTTTTGATTTTAAGTATTGTTTATTCTGAAAGTATTGCAAATTTTAGGGAACATTTGTTTCGGTTAATTCAATTTAATTGATATGACTAATATATATGAGTTAAAAGCTGAAGAGGATATAGCTAAAGGCTGTAGTTCCTAAACAGACTACATACATACATACATCATACACAATTTGCTAGGAGTCTCACATTGGGTTTATATTTGATGTAGTACTTCAACAAGCCTTGAGGTTCTCCCTCCCATCTAATGGACTAGTCTTTTTGGTTGGACTCTCTTCTTATGCTTAAGTCTTAATAATTGGTGTCTTCATTGAGAATTGGGCTATGGAAAGGGTGACCTATAGGCTGAATTAAGGTGTATCTAAATACTAATATGGTGAGTGATGCCTCGATAGAATGGAAATTGTTGTAAACAATGTTAGGAGTCCCATTAAGTAGTTTTTTTTTTTTTTTCTTTTAACTTTTCGTTATTATTTTATTTCCTAAGATATTTGACTATAAAATGCACTAGCTCTCTATAAGATGTAATTTTATCTAGTGATGAATTGTAAGAATCCATCACGTTATTTGTTTGTGTCAGATTTTAATCAAAGAATAAGCATATATTACACTGATGCTAATGCAAATCAACGTTCAAAACGATTTTTGGAGTAACATAAATTTTATTGCTGCTGATGTACATGTTAGAAACTCTTTGAATTTGACTTATCTTACTCCAAAAAGACTTGTCAAAACTTTTTTGGTTCTTTGTAAGCCATATTTCTAGTTTATGTGAGAGTACATACTATCAATCCCTGAGACTACTAATAAGGAAACTGCCAAAGAGGCTACAACTTACACGAGCAAAGAGTGACAACAACTAAGACGACTTTGCAACGCTTGCTCTCAACACCTAAGGCTTCTAGTCCGGAGCATGGCAGTACAAGTGGCCTGACAGTGGATCTAAGATAAACTTGATACTATATTAGAATTTTGTAAGTTGAGAATTGTCCCAGTTTTGTGAGCTCTATTTTAGTGGTATCTTTAGGAACTACTCAATGTAGAACTGAACACTATCCTTGGGGTTACAATTGAGACAAATCCAAAGAGGTCACTGTTAAAGCTACTTAGGGGTATGCACAACTAAGGCAGCCACAAGTACTTTCTATACTGTTAAAAACTAATTAAATAAAAAACTACTCCGTGTTGTAACATTGACTTTGGCTTAAACCGGATCCAATTCATCTCGTCTTTTATACATTCTACACCCACAAAGACCGGTAAAACATTAAACTTTCATAGTTTGGTGGTTTACTTTTGTCTGATCACTATTTTCTTCTACCTTTGGCTTACACCAGATCCAATTCATCTCGTTTATTCATTCTACACCCATGTAGACAAGTAAGACATTAAACGTTTATAGTTTGATAGTTTACTTTGTCTTTTCATAACCCCCTCCATTGTTATGGACTTCAACTCTTCAAAAAGTTTTTCTGAGTTGTAGCACTAACTAGTTTTCTAAAAGCATCTGTTTTGTGGACTTATGTCAATAATTTGCATTCTTTGTGTAATATTTTCCCATTTTATAAATGATCATTTCTCCCCATGCAGCCAAGCATCTATGTTGGAAGAGGAATGCATGAAAGTCAATTTACTCTTCTGAAGTATGATTTACATAGCACTGTGTTGATAATATGTTTTTTTGTTCCTTCATTTATCGTTTGAATATACTTCCATCATCTAAATTCTTTCTTGACTTTCAGGTACACTATATTCTGGTTGTTGCTTTTGACTTGCAAATTTTTATTCAGTTTTTTTGTCCAGGTAAAATATCTTGTAACTAGTAAGTTACAAGTTTGTACCTAATAAATTAGGTTTATAAATTTATTGAGCATCTTTGTAACTGTTGTATCTATCTTCAGATTAAACCTCTAGTTAGACCAACAAGGGACATAATGAGCATTCGGCGTGTCGATTTTGAATGGCATGAATTTTTTCCCACCGGTAGTGTCTTCTCCTTTTCATGGCTTGCAATGCTGTTTGCTTTTATTGATGATCTAATATTTTCAAGTCTATGCAGCTCGAAATAACTATGGTGCAGTAATCGCACTCTGGGCTCCTGTAATTTTGGTGTGTATATTTTATATCTGTTGGTTATATTTTAATGTATGATTGTTTTCTCTTGTACAGTCATTTCAGTGTATTCACATCTCATTATTTACTTCTTCAACTCAGGTTTATTTCATGGACACTCAAATCTGGTATGCAATCTTCTCAACTTTGTACGGAGGTGCTGTTGGAGCCTTTGATCGTCTAGGAGAGGTCATCATAATTTTTATTTGATTTTTAGCATGTCATGTCCAAAAAGAACTTGCCATCCATTTTTCTATTAACTCTCTAAATTTTTGTAAAGCACAAGCATATAGCCTAGGGAAATTCAAACCTATTTAATCAAGTTAAGAAATTTATAGGATCCTTTTAGATGCAAAGTACTGGATCCTCATTTATTATATTTTTATACAGCAGAAATGATAGCAACACACTTTTCAATAACTCTTTAAGTTTTAGTATATTCTTTATTGTTTAAAGAAATTTAAATAATTAGGAAGACCCTTTAAATAAGGAACTCACATAATTTTGTACGTCCCAATAAATTTAAATCAATATTATAGTGTCTGAAATAATGTGTTACTAGCTTTTCCCTTATATCAAGTTATGGAGTCTTCAATTTGTAACTAAATCAGATTTTCTTTTTCATTTAGTCTGAAATAATGTGTTACTAGCATTTCCCTTCTATCAATTATGAAGTCTATCATATTTCACAATTAACTAGTGTTATTAATTTGATTCCATAGATACACACCTTGGTCATGCTAAGGTCCCGGTTTCTTTCAATGCCTGGTGCATTCAACACATGCTTGGTTCCTTCTGATATTAAGCGAAAAGAGAGATTCTCTTTCTCAAAGAAATTCGCTGAGGTTGATAGCACATTTTCTTTGCTAAGTGCATTAAATATATTGCATTAATTCATCTTCACTTTAGTTTCCGTGCTTGTATAGATTTCTGCAAACAAAAGGACCGAAGCTGCCAAATTTGCCCAAATATGGAATGAGATTATTTGTTGTTTCCGTGAGGAAGATCTCATAAGTGATAGGAAAGGACCTCAGTCTATCTTGCTCTATCTTAGATTATATGCTTCCTCGTCCCTCTTTTTACTTTTTTGCCCATCAACTATTTAGGACTAAACTATTTTTGCATGACTCCAGGGAGATGGATCTTTTGCTAGTTCCCTACTCATTGGGTCATTGTCTGAAAATAATTCAGTGGCCGCCATTTTTGCTTACAGGGAAGGTAGGTTAATATCATTCAATATTCACACGTTTATTACCAGTTTCTGTGATTGACACTGTAAAACTTTATAGATTGCTGTGGCACTGGATATTGCAACTCAGTTTCGAGGGAGGGACTCTGACCTTTGGAAGCGCATATGTGCAGATGAATATATGAAATGTTCTGTGATTGAATGCTACGAATCCTTTAAACATTTTTTACAGGATTTGGTGATAGGGGAAACTGAAAAAAGGTATCCTTTTGGCATCTTGTGTTGTTGCGTTTGAATTCAGTTTAGACTTCATGCCAGAAATGCCATTCAAGATTAATGGATTAACTTCGTTTTTAGTGGTACAGACTTGACCCAATTTCATTAATCTTCTATCCTTATTAGATATTTTTTTGTACAAAGACTTCAAAATTGTTCTTGCAGTCTATCAGTCCTATAGAATTTCATGCATAGCTATTACATTCAGATGTTTTTATCTTTTTCCTTTTTTTAATCTAGCAAGATTTTATATATATTTACGAGCTACTTGATAACACTGTAAATAAATGAACAAAGCAACATTTAGCCACTAACTTGCCTAATCAATATTAGTTTTATTAATCCATAATTTCGTATTGAAGTACAGATGAAATTTCTTATCAGCCGTTTGCTGTTTTCTTAAGCAGCACTTATAATTGAAGTATCGAAGCTGTGAATTTAATTTAATTAAATTCTTATCAGTATTTCTGAATCAATTGTGACGAACCAGAATAATTTCCATCATCATTAAAGAAGTCGAGAGCAACATCTCAAAGAATACTCTTCTTACAAATTTCCGTATGGTCTATTTACCTTCCCTTTGTAAGAAGTACGTGGAACTTGTGGAATTTTTGGTGAGTCATTCAAAACAAAACTAAATATATTTGTTGTTCATATTCTTGAATGTTACCTTGTCTTCATAGGATTGATTAAGTTTTAAGTAACTTAGAAATTTGGTAAAATAATTTCTACTTTTGTCTATGTATCCTCCTATTTGATTTTTTTCCATTAACAAGATAGCTACTCCGTCTTCCCATCTCTAACTCGCCAATCAACTTGCTCTTTCCCTCTTCAAGATTGAGTTGACCGGAAAATTGGAGGAGATTGGGGAGGGAATGAAGCAAGTTAATCGACAAGTTCAAAATGGAAAGATGGAATTACCGGCCATGTCATCCCACAGATGCAAAAGTCAAATGGTTATATACTTATACAACAATATAAAGAATATATTAGGCATTTGTAATCTTTTAACAGGGACTCAATAAATATCCAGATTTATGAGGTACTTGAAACTTAAATATTATATCAGGAAACTCACGCACTGATTTCTTGTCAGAAAAATGGAGATCCATCCCAGCAGGGTACTGTGGTGGTCTTGCTGCAAGACATGTTAGAAGTGGTTACCGACATGATGGTGAATGAAATCAGGTTTAACTTGAAAGCAGTAATTGGAATATATTAATATGTATTCATTGAATATAATAATGGCTGATTTTTTATGTTTGATGTTCATCAGCGAATTGGCAGAACTTAATCAAATTAGCAAGGACACTGGACAACAAATTTTTGCTGGTACAGAGGGAAACCCCGCTATACGTTTCCCGCCTGTTGTTACAGCGCAATGGGAGGAACAGGTACTTAGTAATATAATTTAAAATTTAATTCTTTATTTGTCTTTTAGTTAATATTCTTATTCAATGATCTAGAGGCTTCCGTAACCAATGAATCATTGTGGTTGTTTCAGATAAGACGTCTTTATCTACTCTTGACTGTGAAAGAATCTGCTGTTGATGTTCCAATAAACACCGAAGTACGAAGAAGGGTTGCATTCTTTAGCAATTCATTGTTCATGGATATGCCACGTGCTCCTCGAGTACGTAAAATGCTCTCATTCAGGTGTGGTACAGATTCCTTAATTGCATTACCACGAAGATATACCCATGTTATGCCTTACAGAGATTATAAACTGCAGGAATAGCATGTTTTTATTTTTCAAATTAAATGACATGTTTTCTTCGGAATTTGATAACTTCAACTATTGTAGGATTACTATCTTATACAGTAGATGCAAAATACATCTTTTTTAGTTATTTAAGATTTTTTTCTGAACAATTTTTTTATGCATAAAATTCAAAATGTGCTGCATTTTGAAGCTGTCCTGTCCGTGTGTATTATAGCCTTTTTTGTCTTTTATTTCAGTGTCCTAACTCCATACTACAGTGAAGAGACTGTATATTCTAAGAATGACATTGAGTTTGAGAATGAAGATGGCGTGTCAATCATATATTACCTTCAGAAGATATTCCCTGGTTAGTAATAGCTCACAGTATAACTTAATTGTATAGAGAATGGACTGACTAAAATTTAGTAATGTTGCCAGACGAATGGAATAACTTCTTGGAGCGACTTGATTGTAAGAAAGATAGCGAGGTATGGGAGAAAGATGAGAATATATTACAGCTACGTCACTGGGCCTCATTAAGAGGACAAACTCTTTGTAGGACAGGTATATACTGACTCCTTTTCCCCTTGCCTTAGGCTGGATCAGGTAGACTGATTTGTTTCCTCTTGTAATGTAGTTAGGGGAATGATGTACTACAGGCGGGCAATAAAGCTCCAGGCATTTCTTGATATGGCTTCTGAAAAAGGTAAGATCAAGTCCTTTTATGGGATTTTTTGCGATTCATAATTTTTTCTGACATTTTGCCTTAGTCTTTTCTTATTTATACACACATTCAACTCTAAACAAGCATTTCCTTGCTACAATACTAGTAAAAATACTTGTCATATATTTATTAATCATGGCTTCTGAAAATGGTAAGATCAAGCCCTTTCTTTTATGAGAGTTTTTGCGCTTCATAGTTTTTTATGACATTTGGCCTTAGTCTTTTCTTATTTATATATACCTTCAACTCTTAACAAGCATTTTCTTGCTACTATACCATTAAAAAGACTTGTCTTAGATTAATCATGGGCGGCAGAAAAAAGAAGAGTTTTTATCAGCTAAGATGATAGCATGTTATTTTGTCTTGTGATCAGAGATACTCGACGGCTATAAAGCTATTGATGTTCCATCTGCGGAAGGAAAAGAGAGTCATAGATCCTTATATGACAATTTAGAGGCTATGGCTGACATGAAATTCACATACATTGCTACATGTCAGAACTATGGGAATCAGAAGCGTAGTGGAGATCGCCGTGCAACTGATATCCTGAATCTGATGGTTAAGTATGTTCTTTTGTTAAATAAAATTTAAATTATTTGCATATATTTGGCTTTTATTTTCCCTTAGTTTGCGTAATTTAAAAATCTAATTTGGTTCTTTATTTATAGCAATCCCTCACTGCGTGTTGCATATATTGATGAACATGAAGAAAGAGAAGATGGACAAGTGCATAAAGTTTATTATTCTGTATTGGTCAAAGCTGTGGACAATCTTGACCAAGTAAATGCATGTTAATGTCTTGAAAGAGGTGGTTAATTACTAGTGGTACCTTAGAAATGATTGTTTTTGTGTATCTTTGAAGGAAATATATCGAATAAAGCTTCCAGGAGCGGCAAAGTTAGGAGAAGGAAAGCCAGAAAACCAAAACCATGCTATCATTTTTACTAGAGGGGAAGCTCTTCAGACTATCGACATGAACCAGGTAAAAGATTATAAAATGTGAAAGCTCAAACAAATTACATAATGGGTCAGTCCTGTTAAAATTGGTTTATTGGAATTTTCTTCTAGGATAATTACTTAGAAGAAGCTCTGAAAATGCGTAACCTTTTGGAAGAATTTAACGAGGATCATGGATTGCGCGCACCCACCATATTAGGTGTTCGTGAGCATATTTTCACTGGAAGGTTATGAATTGTTTTCTACTTAACCCTTTCCCGTGTTTAGATCCTATACTACTTAATTTTATCACTTGTTACAGTGTCTCTTCCTTGGCCTGGTTTATGTCAAATCAAGAAACTAGCTTTGTCACAATTGGCCAAAGAGTTCTTGCTAGAACGCTAAAGTAAGTTTTTATTTGTTTTTTGGTTTCGAATGATACCGTTGACCTCCATAAATTAGGATATTCCCAAGAAACACATGGTTAATTAAGGCAGCATTTTAATTTAAGATTGCAATGCATACAAGATATTTAGAACTAGTCTCAGGTTATTCAAACCATAGTTATTCTGAGTTTTGCTTACTGATGAGTTTTCTGCTTCTCCCCTCCTTAATTCTTTTGGAGACAATACAATTGGATTTTTATTTTCTGTGTTTAGCCGCTGTTGCGAGAGATTTAAAATATTTACAATACAGAATACACATTTTTTGACATGATGGATTTTTTTTTTTTTTTACATTTTGTAGGATTCGTTTCCACTATGGGCATCCGGATGTTTTTGATAGAATTTTCCATTTTACTCGTGGAGGATTCAGCAAGGCTTCTTGTGGCATCAACCTAAGCGAGGATATATTTGCTGGTAACATTGATGATTCATTGTTTTTTGGCAGTGATTTGATATTTCTACCTCTGCATCAATGCCTTTTCCTATACAGGATTCAACTCAACACTAAGACGTGGAAATGTTACTCATCATGAATACATCCAAGTTGGAAAGGGTAGAGATGTAGGGCTCAATCAAATCTCTCTTTTTGAAGCAAAAGTGGCATGTGGTAATGGAGAGCAGACACTAAGCAGGGATATCTACCGACTGGGGCATCGATTTGACTTTTTCCGAATGCTATCATTTTATTTTACAACTATTGGATTTTATTTCAGCTCAATGGTAATGCTTAATGCTTCAGGATTAAGCAAAATAAATACTGAATATCTTTATAGAAAGCAATAAGGTTTATTGAGGAAAACTGTTATTATAATTTGCATAATAATCGTATAAAATAATATCCAAGTGGATATGGAAATTTCCTGACAATTTGGTCACTTGACACTATGAGCTGGCATTTTGTACATGGAAGCTATATAATTTGTCTTGATTAAATGTCTTTGGGGAGTTTTAACCTGTGTGCTTTATATTCCCGCATCTAGAACTAAAGCTTTCTTCGGCTGTTCACAGATAGTGTCCCTCACGGTTTATGCTTTCCTGTATGGCAAATTTTACCTGTCAGTGAGTGGACTTGAGGCTGCTATAGTTAAGTTAGCCAGGAAGAAGGGAGATGATCCATTAAAGGCAGCAATGGCTTCCCAGTCCCTTGTTCAAATTGGTATTCTGATGACTCTTCCCATGGTCATGGAAATTGGACTTGAGAGAGGATTCAGAACTGCTCTAAGTGAGATCATAATAATGCAGCTGCAGCTAGCACCCGTTTTCTTCACTTTTTCACTAGGGACTAAGATGCACTACTTTGGGCGCACTCTCTTGCATGGTGGGGCAAAGTACAGAGCAACTGGGCGTGGTTTTGTTGTTCGTCATGAAAGGTTTGCGGAAAATTATAGGATGTATTCCAGGAGTCACTTTGTAAAAGGGATGGAGCTAGCTATGCTGCTTATATGTTATAAGCTTTATGGAGCAGCAGCTCCTGATTCAGTATCATATGGCCTTCTCTCATTATCGATGTGGTTTTTAGTGTGTTCGTGGTTGTTCAGTCCATTCCTTTTTAATCCATCAGGATTTGAGTGGCAGAAGATAGTTGAGGATTGGGATGATTGGACAAAATGGATAAATAGTCAGGGTGGTATTGGTGTTCCTGCAAACAAGAGCTGGGAATCGTGGTGGAATGAGGAACAGGAGCATCTGCTGCACACTGGGCTCTGGGGGAAAATTTGTGAGGTCATTCTTGCCCTGCGTTTCTTTATCTATCAGTATGGGATTGTATATCATCTTCATGTGGCAAGATCTGATAAGAGCATCACGGTAATTTTGCTCTCATATTTAACTATACGTCATATTTTCACATCAAACATTTTTATCTTCTCCTCAGGGTGTCACTGCACACACCTACCATACTATATTCTAATATACGTTTTAGATGAAGAAGTTCCTTGCTCAGAAGAGAATTTATTTGTTTATCACCCTCCCTGGGTAAACAAGAAAGAAAAAGAAATAAAAGGCACGGGTGTGTACAAGAATAAGCTAATAACTCTTTAACATGCATTTTTTCTCTCAGGTTTATGGTCTGTCCTGGCTAGTGGTAGTAGTTGCCATAATCATCTTGAAGGTCGGTATTCAATGATCGGACAGTTCATTATGAGTTGAGGCCTTTTCTTTATGCTTGATCTTAATAATTATTCTATTAATTAATTGGTAGCAATTTTGCATCTGAAACTCCAGATAATATCCTTGGGTAGAAAGACGTTCAGTGCAGATTTCCAACTGATGTTTCGTCTCCTCAAATTGTTTCTGTTTATTGGAATTGTTGTCATTCTCGTCTTGATGTTTGCCCTACTGAATCTCACAGTTAGTGACATCTTTGTGAGCCTCCTAGCCTTTATGCCGACAGGTTGGGCATTTATACAGGTACTTCTTTTAGTAGTCATTCCCTCTTGTTTTGATGTATATTTCTTTCATTTGATGATATTGAACATACAACTTGACCTTAATTGTGTCTGCAAACACTAGACCCGAACAAAACGTTCCCGTGATTTCTTTTTCTGTTATCTGTCAATGAAAAATACATCTTTCTGATTTGGCTGGTGTGTTGTATACGAGCAGATAGGTCAAGCATGCAAGCCCTTGGTGAAGGCAATTAGAATGTGGGGGTCTATAAAAGCGTTATCAAAAGGATATGAATACGTCATGGGAGTGATTATCTTTGCACCAGTGGCCATATTGGCTTGGTTCCCATTTGTTTCAGAATTTCAAACTCGACTGCTATACAATCAAGCTTTCAGCCGAGGGCTTCAAATCCAGCGCATTCTGGCTGGTGGTAAGAAGAATAAATAAGACAACTAAATCCTTTTCAGTCATCTTGTTACAGAGTCTAGACGGAAGATGAGATGAATATTGCTGCATACAAAAAAAAAAATCAGCAATTATGATGGAGACTGTACATAAGAACAATTCTTCGATATAGTGTTGGATAATTACATGAATTCTGAAGAGCATTGAGTTGGATCTTATAACGAAACAGATTAAACTCCAAGATTACTGGTTAGGGTCTTAGAGAAGCAAGCAGTGGCATGTTTGGTCCATGAGTCACAGGCAGGGGTCCCCACTGTGTGAAAGGAAGCTAGTCAATTAATTCTTGAGTACTACCACGTGACACGTTATTCTGGCTGTTTTGGAAACTGAAAACAGCGGTAGTTACACATATGTATGTCACATTTGGCTGAGACCATGTAGGCAATAGTGAAAATTTTAGAATAACTCTGACGGAAGGAATAACTGGTATATGGTTCGGCTCCATGTCAGATTTTACTGTCTTAGTTTCAGAAATGGATATTAGGCAATGGTAAAATTTTTAGGATGTTATTTTACGATTATGTAACTTTTTCCCTAATAGGTGAAATAAACCAAAATTCTGCGCTTCACCATGCATTGCACCTTATAGATAGATAATACAACTTTCAAATGTAGGCAAAACAACAGTAGTAAAATAATATCTAAATGAAATCTTTGAAGAAAAAATTATGATTTTTACAAGGCCCAAATAACTTATAAGCTTCTTTCTCTATCACCAGCGTTGTGTTTTTTATCTCATGTTCAAGATCTACTCTTCTCTGTGTTTTTCTTTTAGGAAAGTAACACTTTGACATGGAACTTTTTTTATACATTCATTTGTGTGCTTTTTACGTAATTGGTGCGTTTTTTTTCGATAAATTACGTGTATAGACAGGCTTAAAAGAAATTATAGAGTTTAAGTAATTTTTGTTTTAATGTTTATTGAAAAACGTATTTTAAATATTAAATGAATTTATCAAAATTGAATTAAAAAATTAAATTCACGCAATTTAATATTTGAAATAATAAATTGAATCAAATTTTGGAGTAACTAATTTTTTTTTTTATTTAAACTTAAAAGGATGAAAAACATACAGAACTCATAATTTATTTTTTCGAATTTCACCTTTTAAGAGGTATTTAGGGTGCTGGAAAAAAAAATATGGGTGCAGGAATAGGCAGCCAAAAAACAATTCCAAAGAAAACCCTAGAGCTGTCACCCATCACCCCTCACGAAGAGACTCGCAGAGAGGCCTGGGTCGAGGCCACTACCACCGGGTACGTTGATGCCGCTAATAGACGCGCCGCCGAGAGAGGTGCTGCCGTGGTGGTTTGTCTGCTTATTCTCCCTCACCAGTGGGAGGGATTGAATCGCAAGGCCGCGGGAGAAGCGCCGCCGCGTGCCCACTCATTTTTCTATAGCTATAGTGATCAACAACAATGGCGGGGAAACTGGCAAAGGCAGCTTATGATGCAAAGATGTTGAAGCTTCTAAGAGAGTACAGTCAGGTGTTGGTGGTTTCATCTGACAATGTAGGTTCAAACCAGCTTCAGGGCATACGGAGGGGACTCCATGCTGATTCAGTTGTGGTGATGGGAAATAACTCCCTCATGAAACGCTCTATCATCTTGGATGCCCAGAAGACTGGCAACAAGGCCTTCCTTAACCTTGTCCCCCTTCTTGTGGTAACTTTGCTTCCTTAAATAATTTTGAAGCAATTTCGATAATAATTTTGATAATAGTAGTTAAATTGAAGCAATTTCGTTCAATTTTGAAGATAGTTTTAATGTTTAAGTTTGTTTCCTTAATCAGGGAAATGTGGCATTAATTTTCACCAAAGGTGACATAAGGGAGGTCAGCGAACAGATTGCCAAGTACAAGGTTAAGTAACATGTTTTGTTTATTTTATCTTCAATAATATTCTAAATTACCGCTATGTAACTGTTGAGGTATATGTGTGTAATAAACTGAAAAGGAATGTTTGTTATAGTAGTTTAATCCTTTTTCAATCTTTCCACAGTATCTATGTTTAAGTAATGGCAATTTTTTACCGCATAGCTGATAGTTAAGCTTATGTAAACAACTTAGACATACACCTTAAAAAAGAGAAAAATTGTGTTAATAGTAACTACTGTGTATATCTCTTGGGAGTTACCCTTTAGCCTTGTATTGCAGTCCATGCTGGAAAATATCTGTGGAGAAGCAAAAACTGAGACCCCTATCCCTGTATGGCACACCTGCGATTCTTTTTGCCATTTTTCTTAGTTGATTGTCTAAGTGAGATTATCAATCAAAATTTTGGTTATTTGCTTAGGAGTCATATAAGAGAGAAGCCATTTTATTACAGCTTAGTTTTGTATGTTGCTAAGTCCACATATTAGGATTCTGCTAGTTGGTTGTCCTTCATACATTGCATCATCGAAGATGTATATGTAAAACTGTTCGATCTTGAATGTATGTATACACCTTAGTTTTTAGTTTCCTTCAGTCTCATTCCATTTCTTGGAATATGGGAAACAGAGGGTGAGACAGCTAAAAAAAGTATTGATCTTCTAGCATTGTTTGTTGATTCTACAGTGTATTCTACTCTTTAAGATTTAGCTACATCATTTGCTAACCACTTCTGTTTTCAAGTTGGATGAGTTTGCTTCATGCTGCAGCAAATAAACTTTTTAGTAATGTTCCATATGCCCAAAATTTTGATGTGAGCGTGCCATGTTCTGCATTAGGACTAAACATTATGTTAAATAATCTTTTATTTAGTATTTAGTAGCATGATGGAGATCTCAGATTTTTTCTCTCTTTATTTGACTAACCTTCTAACATAATCACATTAATATTAGTCATTTGCACATTTGGAAAATTTGCTTCCTTATCAAGGAACTTATTAGAAGGCTTCCTGATCAAAAGCCTTATGTTTTCACTATCTATTCTGCAGGTTGTTCAACCTATTCTAATGTGCCCCAAGTATATGTCACATGACACATACCACAATTGTTCCTATATGCAATCTGGACAGTTACCTTTGGGCCTCACATGTTGTAATCAGCAGCAGTCTTCGCAGGTTTCTGAGCCTTTTCTTGTATGCTCAAAATTTCAGCCACACCAACATTGTTTCATGATGAGATCAAGGCAGTTCTTGATGACAAGTATATGGTCTCCTCTTCTCCTTTTGGCTGGCAACTTGTGACATCGAAGTATTTTGATTTGGATCACATGGTTTGTATTACTATGATTTTTACCAGGGTTCAATTTGATAACTGAGATTTCTGGTACGTAGATTTTTAGTTCACCCAGAAATTTTATCATCTTTTTGAATAAGAATATGACAACATATTTGTTATCTTCATGCTAATTAATTTATCTTGTAAGTACAGCTTCTTGTGATGGTCGATAAGCGTCACTAATTAACATATTTGATTTTTATTATGTTGATTTCTCAGAATGATTTCATCCTTTCAAGTCAGAGATGTTATCATATATATATATATATATATATATATATATATATATATATATATATATATATATATAAAATTTTTATGTCACCTTCTATCATTAAATTTGGATTTGTGAATACATAAATATCTGTGTAAGGTAGACATAATGATTAGAAATGTTCATGTTCCTATTCTCAATTCAATTCTTGGATTTTCGCATTGGCTAGGATTAGTTAGGATGAACCGCTCACATTTTATTTATAATTTTAATTTATTTATATATTTTAAATATTAAATGTTCAATCTTCCATATTATGCTTATTATTGTCAAAAAAATATTCCATATGAAAACTTGTATATAGTTTACTGTTTATTGATGTACTTTTTTTTTTCTTAAAAAATGTAATATTTTATTTGTGTTTTCTTTTTCTAAAAGAAGTAAACAGATCAAATCGATACTGATGCACAATCCCATTTATGTGCAGATTGGTTATACTGAGCTAAAAGTTCATTTAATATGAATTCATTGTTTGAATTCCAATGAAACACTCTTCATTATTTTTAAATTGCATTTACATCTCTTATTTTTACTGTCCTTACAATAACTTTTCCAGAGATATGTATAATGTAAAAAAATTGTGCAATAAGATACTTGACCTTTACCTATTGATTCTTACAACCCAATTCATTTTAATAAAATGTTTATCCATCAATGTCACAAAGTCCAATCAATTTATTATAAATTCAAGATTTATTATTCTTTCCCGAAAACTAATTATTTGTATATTTACACATTGCTTTTTTTTTTTTAAAAATATAGTTTACTTATGTCCAATTATTATAATCAAACTTGATGAAAGTTTTAAATTTACTGAGATTTTAAGTAGAAAATCTGTCAAATTTATTCAAACTATTAATGATATTTTTTATATAAAATACAGTACCATTACATGGAGTTTCTTTAAAATAAAGGATATTCTAAGTTAGTACGATTTTTTAATTTCGGTGTATCTTAAACATGAACTTTTGTCATGGGTAGAGACCATATACAGGAAAAAAAATTACATATAGAAAATTCAACATCTTGTTAAAGGATTCAAGAAATATTTTATCAAGACTTTAACCTTCTCTTTTTTGTATGGTTTTTTGAAATCTTGCTTGTTAATAGTTGTTCAAATTGTACCTCCTCGGACAATTCATCATTATTCCTAAACCAAGAAAAGTGTTCTTGTATATGAGTAAAATGTTAAACAAGATTTTATTTTTGTATCATTGTCCGAGTGGACTTGAGCTCAAATTGAGGTGTGGTAGCTATAAGACTTTGATACTCAAGTCAATGATATGACTAAGATGTTAAGTATATGTCTTAATCGGAAAGTAAACATTTACCAATAATATGTCACCTTTATATACATTATTATTTGGGTCATTACCTCGATGAACTTGATTTGCATTTGGTGTCTCTATTTTAGGAATGTGTTCCTATTTTAGAAAGGTTTAGATACTCCAATAAATACCATATCATAATGTTATATTGGTGTATTATTATCCTTAAGTGTGGGCTGTAATGATACTAGGTTAACTTAATCCAGTATGATCTTTGTCAATGTATTGTAACTTTAGTTGTATGTCGAGATGATCTTATTCTTATACAATACAAATTATATTAGCATTCTAACAAATATGGTGTTTCATCAACACACGACTAATTACTAGTGTTGTGAAATGTGAAACTATATATATTATTATGATAATATTTTAAAATTTAATGATTAAATTTATTAAAGTTACATGGAAAAGTTATTGAATGAGTAACCCGATTAATTTTATATCTAATATAGATAAATATTTTCTCATATATATATATATATATATATATATATATATATATATATATATATATATATATATATATATATCAAAGGATTTGATATCTTTCCTGGTCCAATATTCCGTTCTAAAATTGCATAAGGGTTATAAATTTGAGTTTAAGATTATTGAATAAAGTTGTATGTTTTCTTACATATTATAAAATTGTTACATCACAATATGGTTAGTTTTTTAAAGAGTAACTATTGTTGTGATAAGAAGAAAATCACATTAAGTTTATTAGCCTTTTAGACATATTCCTTTCAAAACGAAAAAGATTAACCTAATATAGTAGAGGGCAGTGAAGGACTTCTCTATTTAACAACTAGAATGGCTCATCACACCCTTCTTCTTCATTAAATTTATACTTATTTTTATACAATAATATTATTTTTATTTTGTTATATATTAATAAAAAATTTATAAGTGTTAATAACTTAACAAAGACAATGATATGTTGTGATCCTCAAATATAGTATGTGAAACATTCGCCCACATTATTATTCCATTTTTTAAAAGATGATGTGTCCTCACAATACACTATTCAAAGTGAGTGCTCAATAGTTAACATTAATAGTGGAATGATGTCCAAAAATTCCATTATAATAAATAACATTAAAGAAAATTATAAAAAGAACACTAATAACTATGTTAAAAGTTTGGCATAAGTTGAAATATTGTGCAAAAGAGCATTAATTTAGGTACATATTTTACGTCAAACATTAAGATCTGAAGTGGATATGGGTTGACTTCATTATAGTTGACTTTTGCAAAAAAAAAAAACATATTAGATTAAATTATAAATCCAAGTGGGTTCAGGCTCATCAAGACCCACACTTTTGAACTTCAGAATCAAAATAAAGTGTGCAAAACGCAACACCAAAGTTGACAAATTTAATTCGAAAACATTACATCTCAATAGCATTATTCTACCATTAGGTTATTTTATTCCTTCATACACGTCACTTGTTTATACATGACAATTCACACATAATTAATTATTGGTTTTATTAGGTATATTCTCTTACAATTTTTTTATAGTACTTGCAGAGTTTAATTAATTTTTTATAATATTTTATTGTGGATTCAATGAGTTTAAATTCCAAAATTGGAAATTACTTGTTACTTTAGTTATGTTTGCAAATGGTTTCTTCACGTGTTTACACTTGCAAGTGACTAATTTATAACTTTGGTTGATTTGTGGGAACGTAAAACTAAAACAATACATTTTTTTATATCACTACTCATGAATTTTATGTTCTAAGTTTTAGCAATGTTTTTTAAATGTTATTATAAATTCATTAATTTGTTGTACTTTTTTTTTTGTGTGTATTAGAAGCCTGTGGTTATTGCCACATTATAAAGTTGTCGGAACATTAAAAGACTGAATTGTATTAAAAAAACACTCGCACCCTATATAATAACATGAAATTTTAGTTTTAATTAAGATTCAATGGTTTTTTATTGAGACAAACTTCATTTTCAAAAAATTTTCAAATTAACTACTCTTTACCTTAATATTTTTTAAAGTAAAACTGTTTTAGCATTTTTTTTAAGAGGATATATTTAAAAATATGTCTACTTGTGTGAACAAACCCTTAATTATCGGAGAAATAGAAAATTAATTAATTATATATTATATATACAAATAAAATATGTATTGATCATCTCTAAATTTGTAAAGCATTAAATACATTTTTTAATATGTTAGTTTTATTTCTTTGAAATTTAAGTATATATATTTTTTAAGTTCTTGTGATTATATATTAGAAATCATTTTTCATATATTATTGTTCGTGTGAGAACTCACAATTACCATAAATCACACATGCGAAAAACTCTATTAAAATATTTGGTCAATTTTGTTTAGGTAATCTTGATTGTATATTCTCATTTCTTCCTTGATGAAACTTTTTGCGGTGGAGATCATAAAATTATGTCTTAAGTGTTGATCTGGTTGTGGAGATAAAGTGATTATATATATACAAATTTGCTTAGGGGAGGAGAGCGGTGTTAGGTGGATTTTATAAATGGAGCTAATTTTTTTATAAATTACTTTCTTTATAATTTAGTGTAGAAAAATTGTGGTATGAATTGTGATTAATTAAGAATCTGAATTTGATGATATAAAGAGTTATGTTAATAAAGAATGTGAAGTTTATGGAGAGAAATTTATGAATTTGCTTGATATTGTTGTGGTATGTATATCATGGTTAGAATTTGTGATTTGGAACATGTTAGGATTGATGAGTTTTCTTGATGTAACATGGTTGAATTATTAATTATAATGATTTGTAAGAGTATAGATGGGAGAATCAATTTGGATGATTTAGTAATGAATGAGGCATATTGTTTGCAAAATAGAATGTTGAATTCATATTTAAAATATTGTAAATTGTAGATAAATGAGAAACATCTAAATTGATGTGAAAACCCCTTAAACTAAGGTGTCTATTGCATTATTGTTGGACATTGAATATCATCGTCGGGGGCCATTACGAAAATTTGTAAACAAGGTGTCTTGGGGGCCTCACCACTTAGCAGTGCTTAAATACCATCAAACACTACTTTTCTTGTGTCATTTGTGAGATTTTCTCTGGGCAACACTTAAGTAATGTCAGGTGTTGTGCGATGGTTAATTAGTATTGGGCGGTAGTTTTGTGAAATATTTTCTTTCTGGAAGTGATTTATAAATTGTTATATAGTTTTTCTTTTAATACCACAAATTGTAATGATGATTGAATTGAGTTATGTTTATGTATGATTGTTTGTGAAAAATTGGTGTGATGTAGAAGTTAAATTAGTTATTTTCAAGGAGAAATGCTAATCTAAGGTGAGTAAAAGTGTATTGAAGTAGATTTATTATGCGAGAGTACAAAAATACGAACTAATTGTAACAGTAGCACAAACTGGACTCGAACATTGAAACTAGTAGTGACAGTTTAGATGACTAGTTTTTTTTTGGTTTTTTTTTTGAATGTTGAATTAATCTTCTAGCTCACTTAAGAGTTTATAATTAGAATGTATTTTGAGATACAAGATTAACTAGGTTAAGGATTGTAATGATATTCAACTCATCTATAGTAAGTATACTCATAAAACTTTATGGTATTAAGTAACATACTAAGTAGTTTATAAAAATGGGATGTTACCGTTTGTAACAAAGATATAAAAAGTTTTTTAGGAAATATATTTAATATTTTTAAAAATTTAAATGAAAGCAAAACGTAATTTACAAATATTGGAATGCATCGATAGGTATGTCTTTTTTAGCTATTGTTTAATTTATATATTTTGAAATTTTGCAATAGTTACAAGATTATTTAGAATAGGTGTCCAATGTGTCTTGTCCAGTGGCTTGCCCACAACAACATTATAAGTTTGATTTTTGAGACAAGACACTAGTATACATGATGGATTATTTATTTTTTAAATTTATTAAAACAAATATTTGTAAAAAATGTAAATGTTTAATTCACTAAAAAAAATATTACTTTCCTTATATTTTATATGTTTAAACTAAACGCGTTTTCCATCTATTTTTCATTGTTGTCTTCTTTTTTCTCCTTTCGATTAATTTCCTCCGACCAAAAAGGGATTAAACGGATTATTAGAGAAAAAAACCAAAATTTTTTAATGTTCATAAAAAAATTTCTCTAACTTAGTAGTGCGTCTAGAAATAATTTAACTATTAATGTTAATAAATTCACTGAGTGAACAAAATATATAAAATTTTATGCAATTTTAAAGGTATTAAATATTTTGTGAATAAATATTTGTTTCAACGTATTACATACTTTTTCCCGAATAAATAACGCCCATTCCACAAAAGATGAATCTTGGAGATTTCAATCACGCTATCCATATGTCTGAGGCGGCATCATGGGTAACATCTAAAGTGTTGTTTCTTTTTAAAGTTTTATTAAACAAAATAATATTTTATTAAATTAGTTTCACGTTACGTGCATGGGATGACACGAATGCTACCACATGTGTTTCTCAGAGAAAGATCCTACTTTTTTTCTTTGGAATAAAAATCGGACTTTTCCATTTCGTTTTTTTCGCTCAAGGAGGATGTATTATATTCCAAAAATAGACCACACTCACTCATAAAAACATTTCCGATTCTTCTAAACAAAAATTACCCATAATGTTAATTAGGAAAAAAAAATATTTTTCTTTATAAGACATAAAAAATAGTAGTAGAGCTTCATGTTCTTGGTTTGTAATAATGACGAAAAATGAAGGTTAAAAGTTGAATAATAATAAGGTATGGAGTGTTTGATACACTACATGTACATAGACATTTGTCACATTAAAGTGAGTGAGAGAGTGAGATGAAATATGTGTACATCTCTCATGGCCAACTCGCACTTTATGATTGGATCTTTCAAAGAAAATCAAATAAATAAATAAAATAAAGAGAAACATAACCCCTTCATAATAAAACAAACAAAACAAATAAACAAAACTCACACCAATACCAAATCCAACCTCCCCTAATTTGTCCCCATCCAAATCCATTTGATACCAACTTGTTCTTCTTTTGCTTCAATAAACAAATAAATTAATTTTGAGTTACTACAATAGAAATATAAAATATTAAATTAAATTTAATGAAATAATATAGTGAGAATGAAAATGCAGACATATAAAGAAAATATATATATATGTGAGTAAATGTAATTTATTTGATGTTACTGAACTGAACTGAAACTGGTCCCTGTATGTCGAGATAATAACAAACAACGAAAGAAAGAAACAATAACACTACCTCCACCAAACCAAACCAAACCTCACACGGGTTATACTTAAACCAAAACACGGTCGTTTATGGCATCCACTCACTTAATAATTACTCTAATTTTCTATTCTCTTTCTTGTTCTAATCCAACCACCACCACCACCTCCACCGGGTGTGTCTCCTTTCTCTGGTTCTTCTATTGATAACTCACAAATCATCGCACAAAAACCCTTCTTTTCTCTGAGAAATCTGGGAACGTGATTAGAATGCCGGCGTGGTGGAGTAGGAAGTGGAGCAAGAGCAAGGAGGAGCACGAGGAGGCCGAGGAGGAGGAAGAGGAAGAGCCACGTGGCGGCTTTCAGTTGAGTTTCTTGAAATCTCCGGTGGCCGTTAGGAGGGGTGACGTCAGCAAGAGTAAGAGGGACAAGAAGAAGCCGAAGAGCTTCGACGACAAGCTGAAAGGGGTTCCGTTGCCTCGTCCCACGCACAGTCACAGCGATCAAATTCAAACGTTTGGATCTCTCTCGATGTCGGGTTCCAGCGTCAGCTCCTCCACCTCCTTCGACGATCACCCAATTTCGCCTCACGTTAATGCCAACAGGTTTTTCCGCTTCTGATTCCTTTCCTTCCTCGGTTTTCGACACCGTGTTTGGTAGGAGTGGTAGTGCTGTAACCATTTCCCATCATTGATTGCATAAAGTACACTGATTACTGATTACTGATCCATTCCCTTTCCTTTCTCTCTCCTCTGCCTTTTGCTTTTTTATTTTATTTTAAAATTGGAATAAATAAAATTGCTGGTTATTTTTGTTAACGATTGTTTCTTTTCTTTCTTGGTTGTGATTGAAAAGTGACTATTCGTTCTTTATGCGTGTGTATATACGTATGGTAAATTTTGTTCAAAGATAGAAAGTTATCTACTGGATCCCCCTCTGCCTTATTTCTATTTTTGAACTTCCTAGTTATTATGGGGGGTTTAAATTGTGGTCGAGATCGCGGTTTCAGTTGCAACTTTAAGGCTTTTCAGTGTCTCAATTGTAGTCGTATCAGTCGCATTTATCTGAACTTTATTGCAATATTAGGATCATGGTTGTGATCATAGTTTACAACTTTTGTCCTAATCTTTGACAGAGTAGGAAATAGCCGACAGATGAAGCTGATACCGTTTTAAAGAGCCCATAACTTAGAGGATGAAATCACTGCGACAAACCGATTTAGAAAACCTTTGTTGTTAGGAATTGTAAGCCATGTGGCTTTGACAAATGGTTGAGATTGTAGTCTGTGATTCTTCGTGCTGATGGTGTGAGGAACAGAGAGAATATGGAGTGTTTAGGATGGTGTTTTTCTAATCTGGTGCTGAACTAATTCATGTTTTGTTTATTGTGCAGAGGACAAGATGAGGTGAGGTTCAATGTGAGGTCAAAAAGTCCTGGTCCTGGGTCAAGAGGACCTACTAGTCCTACCTCACCGCTTCATCCAAGGTTGCATGCTTTGAGTCTTGACTCTCCTACGGGGAGGCAAGACGAGGGAAGGAGTGAATGTCATCCGTTGCCTCTTCCTCCTGGTTCTCCAACTAGTCCTTCTTCTGTGCTTTCCAATTCCATCACACGGCCAAATGGACTGTTGGAAAATGCCACCAGCAATGTGTCCAAGTGGAGAAAAGGAAAGCTTCTTGGACGAGGAACATTTGGGCATGTGTATCTGGGATTCAATAGGTAAATAACTTTATTATTTTTTAGCCTTCAAATAAAGGAAATTTACCGTCAATACTCTTTTGGGTTAACCTGAAACAGCTTTGTGGCATGCATAATTTGCAGTGTTTGAATTTTTGGTTTTGCTACCCTATGTTTGTACCAATAATCAAAACAGAGTTATTACCACGGATTGAGAAATTAATGGCTTAGTTTAAAGTATAATAAATAAATTACGAATTTGTTATTTCTTTGATTTTCAAATTTACAATTACTGTGCTACTATATTTAGAAGTTATTTCATCATTGATCCTTTGGAATGCATACTCTCTGCCCCAATGTCCATATTCTGTACAAATTACTGAAACAATTTATATTCCACTTCCTACGTTTGACAGTGAAAATGGACAGATGTGTGCAATAAAAGAAGTCAAGGTTGTATCTGATGATCAAACATCAAGAGAGTGCCTCAAACAACTTAATCAGGTAATCTGATGTTTTATCTAGATTTAAACATGATGCTCTAACACGTTATATAGCAATTTTGCAGCTTTTTCACTGTTGTGTTCGTGTTTGCTTTGATATGTCTAATTATTATATTATTTATAGTCCACTAGGTTGTAACAAATTCTCTATTTGATTGCAGGAGATAAATTTGCTAAATCAGCTTTCACACCCTAATATTGTTCAATACTATGGGAGTGAACTGGTAGGCTACTATACTCACAGTTTAAAACCATTTTAAACATGTATATACCCAATACTCCTGTGTGCACTCAGAAAAGAAAAAGTGAAGAATTTCACCGACATGTATGCAACTAATAGATTTTCCGTTTTCAGGTAGAAGAATCACTTTCCGTATATTTGGAATTTGTCTCTGGTGGTTCCATCCAGAAATTACTTCAGGAGTATGGTCCATTTACGGAGCCTGTTATTCAAAATTATACCAGGCAGATTGTCTCTGGACTTGCCTATCTGCATGCAAGAAATACCGTACACAGGTAATCGGCTATTCCTACTGAATTTGTAATATTGCGTTTAAGCTTCTTTATTCTTTCATATTATCAGCTTAGTTTCCTTTTGGCAGGGATATTAAAGGGGCAAACATACTAGTTGATCCTAATGGTGAAATTAAATTGGCCGACTTTGGAATGGCTAAACATGTATGTTCATCTTATCCTGTCAACAACAAATTGGTTCTAGCTCACTTCAAAAGTAAACTGCATCTACTGTTTTGTCAGAAAAATAATTAACTATGCATGTGATAGTAAAATTAGGTGAAAGTTGTTACTTAAAATTATTTTGCATGCTCAAGGTCAAAAGTAGCAAGTCTACTGATTCCTAGTAGCTGAGACATCTTCTCTCTCTTGGATGTGCATGCTCCATCTCACATTTGTGCACTCCCAGTCTCTAGAATTGAGCAGGAGAGTTGGCATAGCACCACACGAACGAATCTCACCCTTACACAATGCATCCACTCCCTTGAACACAAATTCTGTTTCTCTGAAGTGTTTTATAATTTTCTATTAGATTTTACTGCTACAAAGGAAATATAATCTAGAGAGCTTGAAAAATGATTTTGTATGCTTTATTCATTTCTAATGCACTGTCTCTTACATTTTATGGTTCTGACCAGATAAATTCTTCTGCCTCGATGCTTTCATTCAAAGGAAGTCCATACTGGATGGCACCTGAGGTAATAAGTTGTTTTTGCTACTCTTCTGCAATGTTAAAATTTCTTTTGAAGTCAGCATATTTTCCCTTCTTTCTCGCCTTAACTACTTTATATGATATTTCCCTTTCAGGTTGTGATGAATACAAATGGCTATAGTCTTCCGGTTGATATATGGAGCTTGGGATGCACAATTATTGAAATGGCAACATCTAAACCTCCATGGAATCAGTATGAAGGGGTAAGATAATGGATATTTCAGAACTAGCCTTGTATGATTCTGTTTGATTAGTATGAATGGCTAAAATTGTTTTCGTTATGGATTGAACAGGTAGCTGCCATATTTAAAATTGGGAACAGCAAAGATATGCCTGAAATCCCTGAGCATCTCTCCAATGATGCAAAGAATTTCATCAAGTTATGCTTACAAAGAGACCCATCGGCTCGCCCGACGGCCCAAATGTTACTAGACCAGCACCCCTTCATTCAAGATCAATCAGCAACAAAAGCTGCAAATGTCAGCATAACCAGAGAAGCTTTCCCTTACATGCTTGATGGAAGTCGGACACCGGTAAATAGTCTTGGATATATATATA
>Ga0214544_1003152_pt1 | contig 34443 bp, 15 predicted proteins | sample CNSS3metaG_FD_160074 | JGI IMG/M metagenome (GOLD analysis project Ga0214544, IMG submission 160074) | Root nodule microbial communities from cowpea collected in UCLA plant growth center, Los Angeles, California, USA - CNSS3 | ecosystem: Host-associated > Plants > Roots > Nodule | place: USA...
CATTGGTTTTAAAGAACAGAAACTCATTCTAATTCTGTGTGACAGTAATTCAGCTATTAAGTTATCTGAAAATCCAGTATTTCATGGCAGAAGCAAACATATTGATGTTAGATTTCATTTCTTAAGAGATCTTGTCAGAGAAGGAAAAATCAAGTTGAGCCACTGCAGCACCCAAAATCAAATAGCTGACATAATGACTAAGCCACTCAAGCTGGAGCAATTTGTGAAGATCAGAAGTATGTTGGGCATGATTGAAGCATCAGAAATAAACTAAAGCTTAAAAGCTTAAAGCTTTAGTTTAAGGGAGGGATTGTTAGTGGATTTATGTTTATTTGCATATTTACGTTTGTGAGTTATTTTATTTAAATAAACGGTCTTATGCTGACCGATTCTTTAGGGATTGAGGGAGCTATATATTAGTTACCCGATTTTTCAGAAAAGCTTCCCATGAGTTGCGGCAGAGTGGGGAAGCAGTTTTTTTTTTATTTTATCTTCTGCAAAACTATTTAAATACTGTAATCCTCTGAAATAAACAACACAGACTTGAGATTACAAATTCAGAAAGCATTCTTACCTATATTCTGTGTTCACACAACCTTCACAAAAATAACCAAAACCAGGGAACCTCTATTCATCATCCTCGACCCACCGATACAATGAGACACCCAAATCCATTCATCCAACCTAGCAAAAATCAGAAACAGAGAACAGTGAGGTGAGTGAAGTCGAAACGGCGACACGAGCACCGGCAGCTCCGTCGACAATGGCCGCGTCGCCGGCGTTTAAGGTCGTGCAGACGCGCGTCCCAGGGCCTGCAGTTGTGTTGGTGGTGTCGAGAGGAAGAGGCTGCGGGGTTAGGGTTTTTGTTTTTTTGAGAGAATAAAGGAAAGTGGTCTGGCTTTTCTTTTTCTTTCTACACCTCCACTGTTGTTAACCCACGCTCTATGTCTCATGTTAGTTTTGGGCCTGTTTTATGTTGTGTGCATTCCCATCATTAGGATCCCGTACCCCATGTTTCATTACTCACGCCACTAGTGACTACTTCCTGCACCACCAGTTTTCCTGATCACACAATCCATTGGGCTTGTTTGTTATCTTACTCACTGCAGCCCATGTCTTGCTGTACACACCACAATTACTGACTGCACCCACTGTTTAGAGCATGCACTTTCCTATGCATCTTGTTTCTTTTCTCACCTAGTTTTTTTTTCTTTATTTATTTATTTAATTTCATTTTCATTTTATACACTTTTTCTCTAAAAAAACCCAAAAATATTTAAAAATCATAAAAATTCACAAAAATAGAAAAATAGGGAAAATAAAATACCAAAGATAATTTTTCTTTTCTTCATTGTGTTCATTGTGTCTATCCAGTCGCTCGCATCGCGTGACACTATTTTTTCAAAGATACCAAAAATAGTCTTATTTCTCTTTTAGTGTATGTCCGACCGCCCGCGTCGTGTGACACGTATTTTCAAGTAATTCAAAAATACCAAAAAAATATAAAATTTCAAAATATAAAAAACATCAACATTTTCAAACAAACAAGCTCTTAAGAACTACGTGATCCTTGATTCTCCCTGTGAGATACGTAGGAGTAAGGCCAGTCCTTGTCAGGTTCACCTCCAAAAAAATCAAATCATTTTCTCAAATTGTTTTCCAATTTTTTTTTAAAGAACTACGTAACCCTGAGTTCTCATTTTTAATGAGAATACGTAGGACCAAGGTCAATCTTTGTCGGGCCCACAAACTTAAAAAAAAATATTTTTGTTTCTTTTTAATATTATTGTCTTATTAATTTTGGGAAAAATTAACATTTTGAAAATCACATAGACTTTGCATTTTTAATTAAAGGGCGGGCGTTGTAGGGTGCTAACACCTTCCCTACGCGTAACCGACTCCTGGATCCTATATCTGGTTTTTCGCAGACTTGTCTTATCTTTATCGTTTTCCATAGTTTTCCAGAATAACTATGGTGGCGACTCCAAATCTCTTTTTCAAACCCGTTTTCTTTTTTGGTTCGTCGTCCTGTCGCGATTCCGGTTGCGACACTTCTCAAAACCTTCTGCTCAAACCGAAAAGGTGATCATCGCAAAAGCAAGACAAATAACATGAGACAGAAACACAAAAGAAGTGTAAACTAATTGAATAAAATGATACATATGTGTTATAAAATAGATCATATACATATAAATGTACAAATTCAAAGTATATAAATCAATCACACAACATGTCATATTATAAATTGAACTCTTTTAGACTGAATATTATTCGGATACGTGCACTTGTGTCAAAATAGTGAAGTCATGCACTTGTGGTGATATAACCTGCTCTACTGAGTTACCCTACATATGATTGATCCCTTTTACAATCATAAGAATAATGGAACCATCCTTATGACATGATCTCCTGCTATTCTTACTACTTAATCATTCTCCTCTACATGAGTATGAATAGCTAATAAAGTTCAGGATAACCTCACAAAATGAAACTGAGGTTGTCAATGCACACTGTAATGAAACACATTACCAATAGGATTTTCTCCGAAGAAAATACCCTACAACAACATCAAAATATACATTTGTTTCATGATACAAATCAATCATTTCATAAGTAGCAATTCACATTTGTCATAACACACCAAAATTTAGCTTAGAAAACAATTACTATATTCTAATGTATTTGCTTAACGAGATCATCCATTCGCTCAACGAGTAGTGCCAGTGACCATAATGGCTTGCTCAACGAATGAATTACTAGAAATCACATAGGTAAATTCCTCTAAATTTCGTCTAGCGATTGTATTCTCGGTCAAAAACTACAAAGTCAATAAGCTCCCTGACTTTGAATTCGCTCAACGACTACAAATTCAGTAAGCTCTATAAATATGGAATCGCTCAACGAGTTTGCATAATTCTGCAAACCCTAATTCTGCATAATTATGTTATCCTAAACTAGTCTAAGCATTCCAATAACCATTACAGATGCCAAAACCTACCAATTACAATTTCACAACATTTATCAACTCAATTTATCACATTTGCAATACTAATCATGCAACATTTTAAATTCTCATTATGCAACCCCAATCATGTAAATTTGAGGATTTATCCCCTAACTCAACTGGTAAAACTCATCACACAACTCAATCATGCCGACAAATCATAGTACACTAATGCAATTATTAATTCAAACATGTGTATAACTTAAAAACAATGCAGTTAGCTTGCCTTAGCTATTATCCAGACATCTTAATGTCAAACACAACAGGATGTTCTATCTACACATAGAAACATCACAAGAACGATCAAAGAACGATAAGGACATACCGTTATAATCACTAATCAATGTAACAATCCTAATTTCTTAAATTTTCTCTTGGTAATTATAATTAAGATTATAACTCATTAATAATATTTGTAATTATAGTTAAACTGAGTTACAATCTATTTATTAACTCAGTAACAAAGTATTTTGAAATATAGTTAACATAGCTCGTAAGTACTCTAAAATAGGAACTAAAAGCTTAATAGAGTACTCCAAATTAGGAACTAAAAAAAACTAACACATATTCTCTAATTCATTCCCATACTACTTCGGTAGATAGCTCCATCTCCATTGCCATTATTCCCATTCGCTCCTAAGTCTACTTTCGTAATCATCGCAAGAATAGAAAACAAAATATACAAAATGCAATATAACAAAAATAATCTATAATTGAAAGATATCATAATTTTCACCAAAGTTTTAAATTAAAGTCAATTAATTAAAAAGTCCAAGAATCACCCTACAGAGAAATTTCTAAACTTAAGACTTTTGCTTCTGGAATACTAATATATTGAATGGACTCGTGAGACTCTGCACCTATCATATTGACCATCCTCTCCTCATTCTATACAATAATAACTCAAGTGGTATCTCATCTAGTACCTAGTACTGACAGGGTTAACTTCACTAGCTCCTTAAGTATGATCTTCTTTCATATCATACCCGTCAGCTATGTGAAGTCTCTTGTGACTCTCATCACCTAGTTATTCTATTGTTTATTATTTAAGGATCTGGATCCAAAAGACCTAGTAGATTTTGTACTTCTTTTTTCTTTGATAGAAAAAAAGAAATTTGTAAATGTAGAAACAAAATTCATCAAAGAAAATACTTTACTCTATCCATAGAGGAAAAAATGAATTGCACAGGTACAAAAACCATATGCATCAATACGCAGAAAATGCTTGTATGGTTATTGAATATACTTTTTGCCCTTTATCTTATTTGTCTTTGTCCCTCTTTTGTTACCTTTATTTTGGGAATAAAGACAATCTTTAGCAATCTACCGATATAGTAAAAATAATTCTAAAAAGATTTATCAAGATAAGGGAAATACCACTTAAGTGATATAATTAGGGTAATGATCCACCAACCTGCTAGTTCTTTTTATGAGGCACAAGCGGGAGATTTTGTCCTGGAAGCAGAAGAACTACTGAAAATGCGTGAAACTATCACAAGGATTTATGTATAAAGAACGGACAAACCTTTATGGGTTATATTGGAAGACATGTGGAAAGGGATGTTTTTATGTCAGCAACAGAAGCCCAAGCTCATGGAATTGTAGATCTTGTAGCAGTTGAATAAAAAAATTGGTGGCAAAGGTTATTCTAATTAAATACAGGATTGAAAATTTAATTTTTTACTTTATCTTACTTTACATTTTAAAATAAAATCATCTCTATGTGAGTTTGATACTAGTAGAGTTAAGATAGTCTCATAAAGTCTCCTTCAATACACTTGACCTCATCCTATATTAGCATTTCCTCTTAGAAGTAACCAATGTAACAATCATAGCACACTCAACTTTTAGAAGAAATATTATATTTATAAAATATTCATTTTTTTCTCATCTTCACAAGTTATATACCCTTTAAAATATTACATTTATAAAATATTCATTTTATACATACAAATAAGCTAGTCGATATAAATTTAAGAACTCACTCAGAGGATCAATCCTACATATATTTACCCTTTAAAATATAATTATTTATTAAATTTTTGAAAATTGACCGTTATTTTTACAAGTTTTTTATAAAATTGTCTATCTCTACTTCTTCTCTTCTTCTTTATTTATCAACGATTATTCTCTCATATTTTCTTATATATTTCACCTTATTTTTAGTAAATATAATTTTATTTTATATATTAACTTAATAACATTACAATATATCATCTATTAATATAATATCATACATATTTAAAAAATACGTACATACAGATGCGATAACACTTGTGTTTATAGTAATTAGTGTTAAAAAGTTAGATCAATTCTAGAAAATAGAACAAAAAGTTTTCTGCTTTGGTTTTATTTTTTTGGCAAAAATTGGGAGGCCCAGGGCGTTTTTTATGAGCATCGTTTACTGCTTTAGCCTATCACTATTATACTAATGATAAATTTATGGGTTAATTATGTTTTTCGTCCCTAAAGTATTATGCGATTTTGTTTTTAGTCCCCCAATTAGTGTTTGCTCCAATTTGGTCCCTCATGTTTTGAAACGATTGGAAATTATCCTCTTTTTTGGACGCCGTTAGTTTTGTTTGACACCTGGCAAACGGAGTGCCACATATGGATCCCGTTTTAAGCTGTGTAAATGGAGTGTGTTTCTCCGGCGACGCTGTTCTTAAACTGCTGTTGTTCGCCGGCTAGAAGGATGGAGGCTCGAATAGATTGGAGATGATGCGTTCTCCATTGACGGCTTAATGCAGGAGGTGGTTTAGCAAATCTGTGGTTGCTCATACCTGCATAACAGTGGTGCTCGAATCTGAAGGTGTTCGCTGCTGCGTCGCAATGGTTGTGGTTTCCGCTACTGTTATGGCTCGTTCTCGCTCACGGCTGTGCGGAGAAGATGGAGGTGGCGTTGCTCGCGAAATCTAGATTTGCGGATGGTTGTAGGTGCGTCACAGGGAAGCTTCGTTGGCTCGTGTTTGCCAGAGTTTCAGATCTACGATGAAGAATGGAGGTGTTGTTGCTGTATGCGCTGCTGCAGATCTGTGGAGGTTTTTTGCGTTTTGATGAGGGCAGCGTGAAAATGGAGCGACAGAGGTTCTGCTAATTGCATCAATTGTTAAACTATGTTGTGGTGGCCGTGTGCAACCTGCAGGCGCTATGATGACGGTGGAAGGGCGGCTCACGGTGGTGATGGTGGCAGCCGCAAGGTTCAAGGCTGCTGTTGGATGAAGGTGCCTAGGGTTTGAGGGAAGAAGATGATGATGATGTGGCACTACTTCATTGGCTGAATTTTGAGTTGCTAGCTCATACGTGGCACTCCGTTTGCTAGGTGTCAAACAAAACTAACGGCGTCCAAAAAGGAGGATTATTTCCAATCGTTTCAAAACATGAGAAACCAAATTGGAGCAAATGTTAGTTGGAGGACCAAAACAAAATCGCATAATAATTGAGGGACGAAAAACATAATTAACCCTAAATTTATATTATAAATTCATATAATAACACCTTAAGCTTTAAATATTCAAACTTCTTCAACTTCGTTACTCCCTACTTACATTTTCTCTAAATTATTCTTTAATAATTACTTTATATTTGTAACTTTCATAAAAATATAAAAAATTACTCTATTTGATAATTTTATCATTTTTATTAAAAATTTATTTGTCAAAAAATTATTTTTCGAAATTCAAATACCAAAAAAGCATACAATTACTCACATGTTCTCTAAATTATTCTTTAACAATTACTTTATATTTGTAACTTTTGTAAAAAGATAAAAAATTACTCTATTCGATAACTTCAAATTTATCAAAAAAATTATATTAATGAAGAAAATGAACATATATAATTCTTATGCGGAACAAGTTAGAATTGTTTATGTTAAAGTTAAGTTATCGGTAAAAATAATTATTTATTTATACTATTCACATGTACTATGTTACTGTCGTATATGTATTTTTTTTATGATAATTAAAATTAATAAAATTATTATTACAGTTATAAAAATAAATATAAATAATTTTTACAATTTTTTTTAAATATTTTTTTTATTTTATACATTAATTTAATAAATATTAAATAAATAAATAATTAAATTTAAAAAGTTATTGATAAGATAATTATATTAATTTAAAAACCTTTTACTTAAATAGTAAAATAGGAAAAACAATTATCTGAACAACAACAACAAAAAAATCTTATATATACAGAGGTATAGGTTATTTTAAGATAAAGTTTTGGAAAGTGATGAATAGTTGGAAAAGAGAATCCACCTTTCCATAGTAAACCATGGTTAAAAGGCTATACCTATTTAACTGTAGTGTATAGCTGGCAGCACAATCCTCCTATAACCAAGTCGTTCAATGCCGTTGGACACGTGGAAGGTGAGATTTCATCCCAACCTCCTCCATCGACGTTATTTTTAGGCTAACATCAAGATTAGGGTTCCTGAAGATGAGGCTCTGTGTCTACACCGAAAACATTTATTTCTCCTTCACCTTAATTTCCCCATTCTTTTGAAAAGTTTTCATAGTCATCTGAATCATGGAGATGGAACGAGTTTTTGAATTTCCTCACACTCACATGGATCGACGCCCGAGAAAGAGAGCACGGTTGGGCTGGGACATCCCTGAGGCTTCTAAGGTACCTTTTTCTTTCTAAAATCTGAGATCTGATAACTCTTTTCTTGTTATCGCGCTTCCATTTTTGGTTTTACTGTAGATCTAGTTGAATATCTGTAGATTAGGTATGTGGGTCGGTAACGTTTTCTTTTGTCTCAGGGTTTCTGTGAGGATTTGTTCTGTTTTACCTACCCCTTTAATTAACGTAATGAAACGGTGTGCCGGTACAAAATTTGATGTGGGTGTTTTTTTTTCCCCAATTTTTCTTGCTCTGTGAATTTTTTTGACGTGAATCATTGTTCGTATGTACGTATGCATCTAGAATTTGTCATCGATTTTCATTTTTTTTATTTGTATAATCGGATCGTTCATTTTCTTTATAATTTAATAAACATTTTGTAGTTATTATTTACAAATAGGGAATTCTTTATGTAAGTTCCAATCCTTGAAACCAAATGTAAATGGAATTTGGAAAACGAGGTGCTTGTGTTATTTTGTTTCGATACTAAACTGATTGTATTTTTTTGTAATATTCTGAGGTGGTTGTGAGAGGTCTTGCTTGGGTTGATAACAGCGGGATGAAGTTTTTTTTAACTATTAAGTGGTACATGAATGGATGACTGTGTGTAGGCTCAGGTAGGATTGTTTTGTGGACAAGATGTTGGGACTATTTCCAGCTATGCTCCTTCAAGTGGTCCCTCAGAACATGGCACTAGTTCTCTATTTGTTAAGGCAGTTGCTCAAAATGGTTCTCCCTCTTGGCGAGACGATGACAAAGATGGACATTACGTGTTTGCGCTTGGAGAAAATTTAACTTCTCGCTGTAATTACACTTTTACCATCATTAAGAAATTTACGTTCATATATATCATGGTCAAATAATAGTTTACGTGTTTAGTAGCTGTAATAATTTGCTTGAATAACTTAGCATTATAATATATATATATATATATATATATATATATATGCATCTTCACATCTTTAACTTTTAAGTGTGGAGTTAACTTATTTTTTTTATCTAATACCTTAACTAATCAAGTTCATATAAGATTTTTATCATTAAGAAATTTACATTCATATATATCTTGTTCAAATAATAGTTTACGTATTTTGTAGCTGTAGTAATTTCCTTGAAGAACTTGGCATTCTTATATATTTGCATCCTCACATCTTTAACTTTTAAATGTTGAGTTAATTTATTTTATATCTAATACCTTAACTAATCAAGTTCCTGTAAGATTTTTATATCTTGGTGCACCAAGGTGGGAAAACAATTTGGAATTATATGTTAAAACTGACGAAGGAACATTTTATGTCACAAATATTTTGGAAAAACTATTCCGTGTCCTAATGCTTCCACTGTTGATACTTCTATATTATGTTTGCAGATAGGATTCATAGCAAAATGGGTGAAGGGACTTTTGGGAAAGTCTTAGAATGTTGGGACAGAGAAAGGAAAGACATGGTTGCAATAAAAATTATTCGAGGGATAAAGAAGTATCGAGAAGCAGCCATGATAGAAATTCAGGTGTTGGAACAGCTTGGTAAACATGACAAAGGAGGTAATCGGTAAGTAGATTTAATCTAATCTATCTTCTATGTTTGTACAAGCAAACTATAATAAAAAGTCCTTGAATCCATTGCGCTGGTTAAATGCGTTTATTCCTTGCAGTTGTGTGCAAATACGGAACTGGTTTGACTATCGTAATCATATCTGTATTGTAAGTATTTAATTTGTGATGGAATGATTTCCCCAATTTACAAATACTTTGGGGGTTAAGACAGTGGTGAATTTAAATGGTTTTAACAGGTGTTTGAGAAACTTGGACCAAGCTTATACGATTTTCTTCGGAAAAACAATTATCGCTCCTTTCCCATTGATCTTGTCCGTGAGATTGCCAGACAACTATTGGAGTGTATAGCATGTGTGTAGTATTTACTTGAACTAGCTTCCTTTTAAGCTATTTCTTCCACATCTTTCACTTTCTACATACTATTATTGTTATATATTTAACTGGTAATGCAATACATATTGTAGATTTAGTGTACTCGTGGAATGTGTTGTTTGTGTGTCGATTGGATAATTTTCTAATAGAATTATTTTATGAATTTGCAGTCATGCATGACTTGCGGATGATTCATACTGACCTCAAGCCGGAAAACATACTACTAGTGTCACCAGAGTATGTCAAAGTTCCTGACTACAAGGTACTTTTCTTTTCCATACACGTGATTCGTTTTTGTTTTAGACTAGGTGCACATTTTGTTTCTGGAACTGTTTGCACTATTAGAGTGCATTTTATGCATGAATATGTAACTTGGAAGTTTTTGATTTTTACAACATCGAGTCTTTAGTTTCAGTCTGGAACGAGTTGGACCTTGAGAACATAAAATGAAATAGTTTTTCTTGTTTAGATTGGTTGACGACAGATGATTGACATCCGTTGTTTTATTAACAGAACACATCCAGATCTCCTGGTTCCTATTTCAAAAGGGTTCCAAAATCAAGTGCTATAAAGGTTATTGATTTTGGCAGCACCACTTGTGAGAGAGAAGATCAGAATTACATTGTATCAACTCGTCATTATAGAGCTCCTGAAGTTATCCTTGGTATAATATATACTTTCCTAAATGGCATGTTTGCATGTTGTCCTTTGACAACTGTCTGCTAAATAGTTGACTTTTGCAATTGATTGATTTAGGACTTGGCTGGAGCTATCCGTGTGATATTTGGAGTGCGGGATGTATATTGGTTGAGTTATGTACGGTATGTTTGTCTCTTTCAAAACGTTTACACTTGTATTTATCCATCTTATGGTTTCTATTTTATAAAATGCGACTTTCTATCACAGGGCGAAGCTTTATTTCAGACTCATGAAAATTTAGAACATCTTGCAATGATGGAAAGGGTACTTGGATCATTACCACTGCACATGTTGAAGAGAGTCGAGTAAGTGACTTATCCTGTGAAACTTTGAATTGGTTAATACTTAAAGTTTGATTATTGAGTTTCTATATTGTTTTACACATGATTAGCCGACATGCTGAGAAGTATGTTAGGAGGGGTAGATTGCACTGGCCTGATGGTGCGACTTCAAGGGAGAGTATCAAAGCTGTAATGAAGCTTCCAAGGCTACAGGTCTGTTTAATTTTTCACTTTTTGATTTAACTGTATAGAGCAATTTGAATTATTTATATTAATAATGAACCATTTTTCTCTGCAAATATATGCAGAACCTTATAATGCACCACGTGGACCATTCAGCAGGCGATCTCATACATCTCTTGCAGGGGTTACTTAGATTCGACCCTTCTGAAAGGCTTACAGCCAAAGAAGCTCTTAGACATTCCTTCTTTATGAGAGATCACTTTAGGAGATAATTCACTTTCTATGACACACTGCATCACTGACCTTATCAAGGATGTGCACAAAGGAACTCACGTCTGTGTGATGGCTTATTTTTCTGCAGCGTTCCTCACTCCGAGGCGCCGAAAAATCCTTATTTACGGAATTTCGAATCAATCTGAATTCAATGTACAGAAGAAAAATATGCAAATTATGGGGGGTAAAATTAGATTATGGGCATGAGTCGTTGCATCCTGACCTCTTTGCGGGAATTGAAGTTTCTATACGAGGGGAATTAAATGACTCGATTCTTTTCCCGCGTCACCCTGGTTGTGAAGTTTGGCTGACTTTGAAACACCGAAACAAGCTGTGATTTTCGAGTCTAAATTAAAGAGGGAGTAAGCTTTAATTGCAAGAGCAGAAGACTGAGTTGGTTATCGTAAACTGAGTTCGTGATGCACTGATGGTGTTTGTAGATATCGTTCATTAGTAAAGATGTTGGGTAGTTATAAATTATTAGCTGAATGATTTAACTAAAAATAAAAGTTCAATTATGAGGAAATCTTCTGTATACGTTTAGAAGTGTGAAATACAATGTCTGGCTTATTAAAAATAATGTAACTTCTGTAGTAACATATTTCATTGAAAAAGACAATATAATAGATATGCTTAAAAGTTTAGTGTATAAGAATAAATAAATAGAGACTAGCATGTTTAAGTAATTATAATTATGTGTATATGAGTACATAATTATGATTTCAAAATTATAAAGACAACTGGATAACCCTTTTATTGAATTCAACAACTGATCACAATGGAAAGGAAAATTTCAGAATATTGTCATCTGCCAAACTAATTGCTAGAGAAAGAAACTATCCATTCATCTAAAAGATACTAACACCACTAAAATAACACATCACACACAAAATGCAATAAAATATTAAATATTCTGATAAAGCAAAACAAATAGTTAAGCCTTGTAAAATATTAATACAGTTATCTAGAAATATTATATACGATTACATGAATCTTCTAAGAATTTTTAAAAAGAAAAATATCCATAAACATCATTAACTCTATTCAGTAGTTTCCCTAATGTAAGCAACAGGTAAGTTAGCCAAACAACAGACAGCGAGGTAAAGTAGAAAATTATAAAGAAGAAAATAAGTTATGTCACTTTAACATCAATATAAACACAATACATATTATTGTAAAATCCATACTTTTAAATAATTATATTATTTATTTTATCCTTATCTCAAAAAATAAGAGTTAAAAAGATTTGTGCTTTATCTAATATTGTATTATATTTAGATATAATTTAAACATTTAAAAATAAATAAAGTAATTTTAAGAAATATTATAACCAAGTAAAACGAAAATAATATTAAAGTAAATGATAATATATATATATATATATATATATTAAAGAATTATTTAATTAAAAAAATAAAGAAAGAAACTTATAATAGTTGAGAGCATAAATAGACAAGGAGATAAGAAAACGAAAAACAAAAGAAAAAGAGAGAAGATAAGGATATTAAAAGGAATAAACATGCATTTAATGTATATGTGATCACTCCTTGTAAATGTGTATGAATTTATCACGAAGGTATAAAACAAAGAACGGAAAGCAAGTTACCTAGTTAACAAAGATATGGATAAGGCTTAAGGCTTATATCTTTGTTAATAAGAAAATCTTTGTATTAATAAGATGTTATCATGATTTGGAAAAAATGTGCACTCGGTTTGAGGATGAAATGAAAGAGAAAATGTAAAAGGAGTAAAGGTGAGTTAATTGACAAAAAAAATAAGAAGAGAGAGAAAATGACAAAGAAAGAGAGAGAAAGTTTGAGCAAAAATATTTGAAAAATATCTTAGTCTTCTAAAAATATTGTTAGAGTATCTCTTCAACTAAAAAGGTAAGGGGGTATCTCCTCAACTAACAAGATAAGGGAGAGTGAGGTTAAGATCTTTTTTATATTAATCTTGATTAACTCGTATGTTATATTAATCTTTTATTTATTTTGAAATATATTTACTTCTACTTAACTTATTTTCATTTGTTATCATTTTATTTATTTATATTTATATTATTTAATTTATCTCGAGTTATGTATTGGTTCTATTTATTTATATTATTTTATTTTATCTCAAGTTATGCATGAGTTCTATTTATTTATTTCATTGAATTTATCTTCTGTTATGCATTAATCCTAATTATTTATTTCATTTAATTATCTCTAATTACGCATTTATCATGTTTATTTATTTCATTTCATTTATCTTAAGATATACACTAGTTCTTTATATTAATATATATTTTTTGTTATTATATTTGTTTATAACATTCTAATCCATATTTTATTTATTTAAAGTTCTTGTTTTGATTTTTATTTTATTATTATTTTATGATTCAATAAATATAAAAAGAAATAAAGTAAAAGTAAATATTATTTTCTTCAGTGAGCATGGATAAAAGAAAATTGCATGTATATTTTATTGATTTGTATTCTTTGTGTATGGTTTACATAATGACATAATTCGATAGTCATCACATTTTATGATCTTTGAAAATGTCGAAGAGTATAGTTAAGAAAGAGTCATGAGTTTTATGGGTGATCGTGGATTGGATTTTTAATGATCCAATCCACATCCATTTTGGATCCAAATAATTGGATTAGATTTTCGATCCAAATCCATTTTTTCAAAAAAAGTAGATTGGATTTTTTAAAAATCTAGATCCAAATATTTAGATCAAGTTTAAATCCATATCTAAATATTGGATCAAGTTCAAAATCCAAAATCCATTTTTCATAAAATAAATTCAAATTAAATTTTTTAAAACTTGTGTCTATAGGGCTGACACCATAGAATTTTGCAGATTTTTTGTCGGGGCCAACGAGACCAAATTTCAGCATGGGATGAACTTGGATGACTTTCGAACGAATTTCGGTCGGGGACGACGTAACCAAATTTGGGCCAAGGTCGACTTGACAAAATTTCAGTCGAGATTGACTTGACTGGATTCGACTGAATTTCGACCAAGGTCGATTTTGCCTAATACGACCAAATTTTGGCCAAAGCCGACTTGGCCAAATATGGCCACATTTGGGCCAAGACTTGATCAGTCAAATTTCAATTAGGGTTGACTCCATTAAATTCGTCGTTCGGGACCGACTTGACTGAATATGATCAATTTTCGATCACAGCCGACTAAGTTGAATATAGTCAAATTTTGTTCGGGACTTACTCGATCGAATACGGTTAAATTTGGGCTAGTGCTGACTCCACCAATTTCGATCATGACCAACTCGACTAAATTTGGCCAAATTTATGTCAGGATCGACTCGCCTAAATATAACCAAAATTCGGTCACGATCGACTTTGACGAATACAACCAAATTCAGGTTAGGACCAACTTAGTCAAATTTTGGTTGAGCCCAACACGACCGAATTTTGACCGGAGCTAACTCGACTAAATTCGGCTGAATTTCGGTCATGGCCGACTCAGTTGAATACGGCCAAATTTCTATCGTGACCGACTCATTTGAATACGGCCAAATTTCATGCTAGATTGTCTCAGTCGAATACGACCAAATTTAGGCTAGGACTGACTCGGCCAAATCTCAATTGGGGCCAACTCGATTGAATTCGACCGAATTTTGACTAGAGCCAACTAGGCTAAATACAGCTAAATTTTGGTCGCGGTTGTCTCGGCCGAATATGGTCAAATTTTGTCTAGGTCGAATAAGCCCAATGAAGTCAAATTTGGATCGGGGTGAACTCAACCGAATACTTCCTAATTTTGTCCAGGACCAGCTGGGCCAAATTTCGATCGGGACCGACTTGACAGAATTTGGCCTAATTCAGCCAAATTTTGTATAGGGTCACGTCAACTCTATCAAATACGACTAAATTTGGGCTAGTTCGTCTCAATCTTTAGCCTAACCTAACCAAAAATATAAACTAAAAATTTGGTTTGGATATTTTGGATTATCCATTTTGAAAATCTAGATTTAGAGTATGGATATACAATCCATAAAATATATAAAATGTAGATTATATTGATATCCAAATCCAATCAAATGGATTGGATTTTTAATAAAATGAATATTAAATGGATTGAATCATAACAAAAATGGATTAGATCATGAAAATTAGATATTTTGCCCATCCTTAGTTTAACTTTTCAGATCATCCTCTACTTCCTTCTGTTCATTTAAGAGTTCAATAAATATAAATTATTGTTGTTATCCTCATATTTTTTTTATTTTTAGGTGTTAAATAAACATTAATTATTACTTTTAACCTCATATTTTTATTCTTTAACTTTTATATGTATTTAATATCTTTTTATTAATACATTTTTTTACAAGAGTATAATTTAAATTTGTTGGTACAAATTTATAGATACATTAATAATTCTTTTATTAGACTTCTAAAATTTTTAATTTAATTGTAAGGTTTAAAGTTTATGAATATAAATTTCAAGGTTTAGTATTTACGAACGTCTCACGTTTCACGTCACACATCGCATGTCGCACGTCTCACGTTGTACGTCGCACGTCGCACATTGTACATCGTACGTTTCACGTTCTACGTCACACGTCGTATGTTGCACGTCTCACGTATCTCGTCTCACGTCTGACGTCACACGTCGCACGTGTCTCACGTTTCACGTATCTCACGTCTTTCACGTCCCACGTCCTACGTATCACGTCTCACGTCTCACGTTCCACATTCCACGTCTCATGTCTCGCGTCTCACGTCCCACGTTTCACGTCCCACGTCTCATGTCCCGCGTCTCACGTCCCACGTCCAACGTCCAACGTCTAACGTCTCACGTCCTACGTCTCATGTCCAACGTCTCACGTCCTGCGCTTCACGTCTCACGTCGCACGTCTCTCACGTTCCATGTTTCACGTCACACATCTTACGTCCAACGTCTCACGTCTAATGTCTCACGTCGCATGTTTCACGTCTCACGTCCAACGTCTCACATCACACGTCCAACGTCCAACGTTTCACGTCCAACGTCCCACATCTCACGTTTCATGTCTCACGTCTCACGTGCAACGTGCAACGTTCCACGTCCCATGTCTCACGTCACACGTCTCACGTCTCACATTTTACGTTCTACATCTCACGTCTCACGTCTCACGTCTCACGTCCTACGTTTCACGTCTCACGTTCTATGTTTCACGTCTCATGTCTCACGTCCTACGTCTCACGTTCTACGTCTCACATCCTACGTCTCACGTCTTACGTCCCACGTCTTACGTCTCACGTTCAACGTCCAACGTCTCACGTTCCATGTCTCACATCACACATCTCACGTCTCACGTCTCACGTCCCATATCCCACGTCCCATATCCCACATCTCACGTCTCATGTTTTACATCTCACGTCCCATGTCTCACGTCTCACGTCCTATGTCTCATGTCTCACGTCTTACGTCTCACGTGACACATCTCACGTTTCACGTTCTATGTCTCACGTCCCACATCCTTCGTCTCACGTCTCACGTCCTACATCTCACGACCGAAATTTGGTCATATTTAGGCGAGTCGATCCTATCGTAAATTTGGCCAAATTCAGTCGAGTCGGTCATGACCATATATATATATATATATATATATATATATATATATATATATATATGGGGATGAGAAGTTGTGTTGTTTATGTTCTCTTAAGGACAATTTTATTGTATAAAAGAAAAAAATTATTCAATCTTTTATCAAAAAATAGTTATTATATAATAGTTAAGGCGTTACAATTATACACAAATAATTGTTCACACTAAACTCAATTATCTAGATACATGCCCTTGATATATGATTCACTGGAGTTCTGCACCTGTGATGGTTTCTAGACTTCGCAAAGTTCAAAACCACAATAGTTTATCACCCAACCACACAAGGTTAATCCCCTTCACGACTAAGACCAAAGAACATGTCCAAAGGCTATAATTTCCTGCTACTCTCACCATATAACTCATTGTTTGAGTGTGAATGATTATTAGAGTTCAAAATACCTCCTTTCAGACATCTCTTATATCAAGACATACAATAATAATAAAATCACTAATAATTTATCTTAAAATTCTTCAAACTTCATCATCCATGTTCATCATAAGAGATTCTATTCGATTCATCATAATGAAATCCATAAACACGCTTCATGTAAACAAAAGAACATCAAAAAATAACGAACAATGAAAAACAAACAAAACAAAACATCTTGTGAAAATGGGTGCTCAGCGCCAGCATAGAAACACTCAGCGTTGTAAAGCTAAAATGGTCCTAGTCCAACGCTCGACGCCAATCAACTCGTAAAAACTAGTGCTCAGCACTATTTAAAAAAACATAAATTTTGTGTTGTGATTAAGGGAATTTTATCTGTCCAATTGATCAATTTGGTAATTCTCTTTTAGTACTTTGAGTCATATCAATTCTACATAAATTAGAGCTTGTACCAACTTTCTCAAATTTCAAACTATCTCATTCACACACCAATTCAATCATAACCATTCAATATGCAATTTATCATCCAAACTATACCAGATCACAACAATCATACAATCAAACCAGATTCATCAAAACCATCCATATTTCATCCCCAAACGCAAAAGAGCATCAACATGTAAACCCTCAATTTTATAAAAACTCACACAACATAAATAAAGACTAATTTCTCTTACCAAATGAATAGCTTGAATGGCTATAACAACACCAAAACCTTCTCCAAGCCACATGGTACTCTATTTATACATAAAAATACTACAAAGGTGATCTGATCATACCTTCATGACCATTGATCAATAGAGAACCAAATAGAATACTAAAGGAACACATGTGACCTCGAGGAGAGACATGTGTAAGGATGATCAAAAATACAAAAAAAAAAAAAAGGAAGAAAATCAACTCACTCAAACAGAGAAATTAATCAATTAATCAAATAGATTTGAAAATCTTGCCACTACAATGATTACATTGACAGTTTTTTATTTTCAAACAAATGATCACACGATGAGATAATTTAAAAAGAGATGAGAGAGCTTTTAGAAAAAAAAATAAAGAGATAAAATAATTTTAAGTAATCAAATCCCTTAATAAAAATTTTATTTATAATTTATTTGTTAATATTTTTGGGTCATGCATATATATGATACATAATTAAATATGTTAGTGCCATTATTTATAAAGTCAAATAATAAAGTGATATGACTAAATTAAAGATTTGACTAAAGGCATATGTCATGAGAATAAATATTGTGTAGAGACCATTTAGTAATTTCTAATTTGATGAGGGACCAAATTAGAAATACTAAAACTTAAGTAATCCAGTTTATATATGGTCGTGGTCCTCTTCTGAGAGTACACATAATCATAACGTATTTTTCAAGTTCCTGTTCCTTTCTCTACAGAAAAATAAAGATTCTCTACAGAAGAAAAATCACTGATCAATTACTCTAAAGAACATCGTTATGGCTAATTCAGATACACTTCCGTTTATTATTTACAATATGATTATCGGTATGAATATTGTTTATAAATTTATGAATAATTATTATAATAAATATTATGATCATATTCTGTTTATTCTAACATTATATTTTATTATTAAAATAATATGGTATTAATATTATTTTAAAACACTCTCGCATTTAAAATACTTATTTTATAGGATCATGATTACGCAATCAAACATTTTTTTAATGAGTCTTGATTAGGATACTTATTTAGATTTTTATTTATATGTATTACATGTATTTGTGCGACGATTTTGTTTATCGTATGTAATCGAAATATGGGAACATATGACATAGAGTTAATTATAACACCACGGTGTCATGATTTTAAAATACACTAAAGGTAATATAAACATGATTTTAAAGAAGAGTTACAAAAAGTATACTCTTTATTAATCTTTATAAATTAACAGTGTTATTTTTAAATGATTCAGATGAACTCACCCATAAAATTTTAGTGAGTTTTTTTTTTTCTTCTTTTCGGGCTTACAACTTTATGCAATAACATTTACAGTATGAAACCAAGAAAAAAGAAAGAAGAAAATAAATATAAAATATACCTAACAACACAAAATTCAGAGATGTTCTTTTAATTAACTATTTCAGTAAAACTTAAATACAATTTTTTAAATTGTTAAAATACATACTTTATTAAATTAGTAATCTTATTATTTCAATTTAATTCACTTTGACAATGAATATTGTTTTATTCCTATAAATTACATTTAAAAAATAATATTGACGAATTAAAGAAAAGCATAAATTATTTTCACTTTATAGTCTTATTTTTAAATATGATATATTATATAACCATTTTTAGTAACATTTTTATCATTAATTTTATATTTACTACCAATAATTAAATTAATCTAAAAACATGTATAAAGTTAATATAATAATTTTAATAATTTTTCCTTTTAATATAAAACTAAATTTGTTATTAATACTTTACAGTTATTAATTATATATTAACAAAATTTACATTAATAAGAGAATAATTTAATATATTTTTTCAATTATCAATTATTAATGGTAATAATAATTTCATAAGTTAGTAAACTTCATATAATAATTATTTATTAATATATTTGAAATATTTTTTTCTTGTGATTTTTATCATAAAAAAAGAAAAATGTGGTCAAAATCTAGTCCTTGTAAATTCGAATTTCAACTAATTTCTGAGGAGGTATGCAAAATCAAAGTTTAGAATTCGACAATCCCAGAGTCGAATCTATTACATATTAAGAAAAGAAGATATCACCAAAATTACTATAATACCCATTTTTTTTTATTGACACGTGTCATAGAAATTAGTTTTTTCGTCATTTTAAAACTATGATACAAAAGGACCCGAGTTCAAATCCTACAAAAGTCAATTTGTTTTTATTTTTTTCATTTATTTATGATTTCAACTATAATATTAATTATAAATATATTATTATTTGTATTATTTTTATAAGTATTAGTATTTCTAATTATTAATAAAATATTATTATAATATTATTTATAGTGATAGTAGTAAAATTATAACAAATATTAGTATTATTATTATTACATGTTACTATTATATATTATTATTATTAGTATTATTAACATTATTAGTAGTAAAGTTATTATTTTTATTTGTAATATATGATATTATTATTATTATTATTATTATATATTTTTGTTAGTAATTACATATCAATTTTTATTAGATTATGATAAATTATTTTTTTTGTCTTAAACTTAAAAAAAAAAGGTATATTGATAAATATATGATTAGTTTAAAATTATATAGTAAAAATTGGAATAAGATAAAAGATGAATTTCTTGAATGCAATATGGTTATTTACATTCAAAAAAGAATAACCGGAGATTTTTATTCCGAATAAATTATTGATGAGTTCAAAGTTTTTTACTATATAATTTTAACTATAATATTAATTATAAATATATTATTATTTGAATTATTTTTATAAGTATTAATATTTCTAATTATTAATAATATATTATTATAAATATTATTTATAGTGATAGTAGTAAAATTATAACAAATATTAGTATAATAATAATAATAATAGTTATTATTATTATTATTATTATTATATGTTACTATTATATATTATTACTATTAGTATTATTAACATTATTAGTAGTAAAGTTGTTACTCTTATTTGTAATATGTTACATCTCAATTTTTATTAGATCATGATAAATTATTTTTTTGTCTTAAACTTAAAAAAAATAGGTATATTGATAAATATATGATTAGTTTAAAATTTCACTTCAATATTTCAATGTTGATATTCATACCCATTCAAATTTGAAGGATTTGTCGACCATTATTGAATTATGTCAATTTTTGACAAAAACAAACAAATTAAAGATATTTTACTTGATTGATTGTCTAATTCATTTTATTTAACTCTTAATGTTTCATTTTCTACAACAAGATTATCAAAACAAAATTTGGAGTAAGATGAAAGATGAATTTCTTGAACGCAATATGGTTATTTACATTCAAAAAGGAATAACTGGATATTTTTATTCCGAATAAATTATTTGGGTTCAAAATTTTTTACTGTATGATTTCAACTATAATATTAATTATAAATAATATTATCATTTGTATTATTTTTATAAGTATTAGTATTTCTAATTATTAATAACATATTATTATAAATCTTATTTATAGTGATAGTAGTAAAATTATAACAAATATTGGTATTATAATAATAATAATAATAATTGTTGTTATTATTATTATATGTTACTATTATATATTATTACTATTAGTATTATTAACATTATTATTAGTAGTAAAGTTATTACTCTTATTTGTAATATATAATATTATTACTATTATATATTTTTGTTAGTAATTACATCTCAATTTTTATTAGATCATGATAAATTATTTTTTTGTCTTAAACTTAAAAAAAATGTATATTGATAAATATATGATTAGTTTAAAATTTCACTTCAATATTTCATTGTTGATGTTCATACTCATTCAAATTTGAAGAATTTGTCTACCATTATTGAATTATGTCAATCTTTGACAAAAACAAACAAATTAAAGATAGTTTACTTGATTGATTTTCTAATTCATTTTATTTAACTCTTAATGTTTCATTTTCTACAACGAAGATTATCAAAACAAAATTTAGAATAAGATGAAAGAGGAATTTCTTGAATGTAATATGGTTATTTACATTAAAAAAGGAATAACTGGAGATTTTTATTCCGAATAAATTATTGATGAGTTCAAAATTTTTTACTATAAATTATTTTGGCTCCTCCAAAATTATTGGTCAAGATCCGTCACGGGTTATTATTATCAACTATAATTTATAATCATTATTACTATCAACTATAAATATTATTATCATTATTATTAATTATAATTATTTCTATCATTATAGTACTAATATTATTATATTATTATTATTATTGTTTTTATTATTATTGTTAGATACACATTTTTAGAGATGTCAACAAGGCGAGTAGGGTACGAGTAGTAGTTTCCCCATACTCTACCTGCTGGATAAATATTTGTCCCGTATCCGTACCCATATTCATCGGGTACCCGCCTATTTTTTCATATCCGCACGTATCCACGGGTACCCGCAGATATTTACAAAATTATTTAAGAAACAAATATTTAATCATAAATTCAAATAAAATAAAATAAAATACATCACTGTCATAAATTTTGAATAATGTTCAAATAAACTCAAGTTCATACAAGTCCAAATAGTTATAAAAATAAATATAAAATGACGTTGAATACAATGAAAATTTTTTAATTAGTGCTTTGATCAATAAACTCACTTTCTCAAATAAATAAAATAAACAAATAATAAAACTCAACTGCCACGTGTTAAGTATTCTTATTTTGATTTCATCATTTGACAACAAACATACCATACCATAAATGTCACTGTCTATATAGGGTTTGATGTATATGTCCAATTTCAAAGAAAGGAAAGACAATAATGTCAAGGGGTGTACCTAAAAGAAGACAATATACCAATACTTGAAGTTGGAAGAATGAAGACAGAAGAGAAGACAAGATGTGCAGCTTAGAAGAAATTAGGTCAGAATTTTTTTTATGAATTAAAGTTTAGTGAGTACGGGTATCCACGGTACGGATACTATGATATTTGTACCCGCCCTGTTAACATGCGAGTATAAAAAATATTCGTACCCGTGGATATCTATTTTTAACATTCGTTTCCTACCGTTGCAGATACCTGTGGGTACTTATCATTTTTATTTGTTTTGTTGTTCATTTATCTTTCCATTTGAACAATTATTTCAATTTAAAAAAATAGTTACTAAAATTAGTAAAATAATAAAACTGATTTTTTTATTATAAATAATTATTTAAATTTAAAATACAATAATTAAGAGGATAAAATTGATAAAATAAAAAGGACACCAAAAATGTTTATCTCTTTATATATGTAGTTGTATTAATATTAATATTATTATTATTAGTAGTAGTATTAAAAAAAATTTATCACTACGCGATATTATCATAGTGGTATTATTATTATTATTATTATTATTATTATTATTATTATTATTATACTTAGCCACATATTTTACTTTTATTTACTACGAGATCATATTACAATTATTTGCTCTTTGTATTTGTTTTGTTATTCATTTTATCTTTATGTCTTGGTATTTTTTGAATTGAAAAAAAATAGTTACTAAAATTAGTAGAATAATAAAACTGACAAATAATTTTTTATTATGAATAATTATTTAAATTGAATAAATAATAATTAAGAGGATAAAAATGTAAAAACAAAAAAAGACATAAAAAATGTGTATCTCTTTACATATTTAGTTAGTGTATTATTATTATTATTATTATTATTATTATTATTATTATTATTATTATTATCACTATGGGATATTATTATTATTATTATTATTATTATTATTATTATTATAATAGTTAGACACACATATTAATTTAATTTACTACGAGATCATATCTCAATTAGTTGTCCTTCTTGATTGTTTGGTTGTTGTTGTATTTATCTTTATATGTAATTATAGATTATTAGTATGTTAACATTAACCTTGCTATTTTTGACATTAATATTTATAACATAAACATTATCATTATTATTATCATTTGTTTGTTATTATTAGTATCATTATTATTTTTATTATTAATATTATTAATATTCATAGTGATGTTATTAGTATAAGTGTTTTTTTTTAATTATAAAAAATGTTATTATACTAAATACTTTTGCTAAATAGATTTTTAATCTTTTAAAATTTTTATAATTTATAATTCATATTTATATTATAATTATTTTAATGGTTAAATAAATATAATAACAAATATATTATTACTCTAAACATATTTGCAATAAATAAAAAAATATGCATACATGCACGCACGGGTCATATATTATTATAATTATTTTGTAAAATCAATTAACTACAACATATTGTGATATTAATTTTATTTATTATATTTAAAATTGAATTTACAAATTCATTTCATTGATAATAATATTTAAAACAATATAACCTAATTTTCATGATATTTATTATTTTATTTTTATATTATTGTTATTATTATCAATTATAACTCTAATTATAGTTATTATTATTATTATTATCAGCTCTAATTTTAATAATAATTAATTATTATTATTATTAACTATAATTATTATGATTAGTATTACTACCAACTATAATTATTATTATTATTATTATTATTATTATTATTAACTACAATTATTTCTATTATCATGATTAGTAAAATAATAAAACTGACAAATAATTTTTTATTATGTATAATTATTTAAATTGAATAAATAATAATTAAGAGGATAAAAATGTAAAAACAAAAAAGGACATAAAAAATGTGTATCTCTTTACATATTTAGTTAGTGTATTATTATTATTATTACTATTATTATTATTTTTTTTTTATCACTACGAGATATTATTATAATGATATTATTGTTGTTATTATTATTATTATTGTTGTTGTTGTTGTTATTACTACTATATTATTATTATAGTTAGACACACATCTTAAATTAATTTACTACGGATCGTATTTCAATTACTTGTCATTTTTATTTGTTTTGTTGTTAATGTATATTTTTGTATATAATTATAAATTATTATAGTTGACATTAGCCTTAGTGTTAGCATTAATATTAATATTAATATTTATAACATAAATATTATTATTATTATTGGTTTATTATTATTTTTATTATTATTATTATTACTATTCATAATGGTGTTATTATTATAAGTGTGCTTTTTTCAATTATAAAAAATGTTGTTATACTAAATATTTTTGTTAAATAGAGTTTTAATTTTTTAAATTTTTATAATTTATAATTTATATTAATATTAATATTAGTATTTTTAATGGTTAAATAAATATAATAGTAATTATATTATTATTCTAAAAAATTTTAAAATAAAAAAAGTAAAAAATTTTTGCTCAATTAACTATATTATATTGTGATATCAATTCTATTTATTATATTTAAAACTGAAATTATTATTGCATCACTTAGATTTACTATTTTATTACTTGAATAACAACATTTATAATAATATAACTTAATTTTCATAATATTTCATTACATCATAATTTTACTATTTTACTATTTAATATACAAAATAAAACAAATACGTCCCGTGCATACGCACGGCTCGATATACTTGTTTAGAACTGAAAACAAAAGTAGTTCTACTTTGGCATATATTTCCCAAAGGGTTTGAGTTTTTGTAAATTTGTATGGAAAAGGTTTCTTTTAGAAAAAAATTCATACCTAAATGTTTGCAATTATTTATATTTATATTTATTCCATTCCGCAGGTCCACCAAACCTGATCAAATCATGGTTAAAAGGCTTACCCTACTTCAACCATAGTTTACTCTGATAACGCGATCCAACGGTTTATGATCAAGATGCTCCACTCGTGGACACGTGGACGGTAAGATTTCATCTGAACCGCCTCCACGGTCGTTATTATTGGGCTAACATCGAGATTAGGGTTTCAGAAGCTGAGGCTCTATCTTCACACAAGCATATTTTCTCTTTCATCTTAATCTGTCTCTTCTTTGAAGTTTTCGTAGATCTTCGAATCATGGAGATGGAACGCGTTTTCGAATTTCCCCACTCTCACATGGATCGGCGACCGAGAAAGAGAGCGAGGTTGGGCTGGGACATTCCTGAGGTCCCTAAGGTAGCTTATTCATCCTAAAATATCAGATCTGATGATTTCTTTTCTTTTCTTGTTCTATTATCGTTTCTGCCTGTAGATCTGGTGGAATATGTGTAGATTAGGTTTTGTTTGGATCAGGTAACGTTTCCTTTTGTCTCACAGGGTTTGTATGACGATATTTTCTGTTTTATTGATGGGATCTGTAACTTTTTGCCCTTTTACTCAATATTGCGTGACTTTGTATCGGTAGAACAATTGATCTTCGGTATTTTAATACTTTTACTTTATTTTTGTTTGTATAATTAATTTTATGTTGTCTCTGTGGTAAAATTGGTTTCATGTCTGATTTATTTGTGCATAGATCTGGTTTTTGATCTCTATAGATTTTCGTTATCGTTTTTAAGAATGGAGTTTCATATGCTTCTTACAGTTTCTGTTCTTGCTGAATAACTTTTATTGACGCGATTCTCTGTTTATGTTCACATATTTATAAATATATTTCAAACTTTAGATGTGTGATTTACATCATCAGATCATTTGTTTTCATGTAGTGCAAAATAGTTTTGGAAACAATCATTCGTAAATAGGGCTGTTATTCAAGATCTAATCTTTGAAACCTTACACAAGGTGAATTTGTTTAATTTATTTGTTGTTAATTTATTCTAAAGTGAATTATTGAAATTTCTTTCAACACCTGTCCTTTCTTTTGTCTTGCCCTGGATAATTAATTTTTCTACTGGAGCTCCCTTGCCTATTTGATTGATTTCTTATTTTTTGGTTATATTCTGAGTTGGTGGTGAGAGCGTAGGTTGCGTTAATTACACTGGGATGAAGTTTTATTTTTTAACTATTGAGTGGTGCATGAATGGATGGTTGTGTGTAGGCTCAGGTAGGATTGTTTTGTGGACAAGATGTTGGGGCTATTTCAAGCTATGCTCCTTCGAGGGGTCCCTCAGAACATACCACTTGTTCCCTATTTGTTAAGGCTGTTGCTCAAAATGGTTCTCCCCCTTGGCGAGATGATGACAAAGATGGACATTACATGTTTGCGCTTGGAGATAATTTAACTTCTCGCTGTAATTACACTTACCATCATTAAGAAATTTACATTCATAGTTAATATTTTTAGACCTGTAATAGTTGTTTGCGAAACTCAGCATTCACATGCATATGCATACTCGCATCCTGAACTTTTTAATTGTGGACACATGTCATGTTATTTAATACCTTAAACCACTTATTCCTGTTTCAACTGTAGATTTTTTTATCTTGCTGAGTTTTTATTTCCTAGTGTGGACAAACATTTGGACAGTATATGTTAAATGGATGTTGCAATTCACCGCATTACCTAGGGTTGTATTGTTTATATTTTTGTGTAATATGTTTGCAGATAAGATCCATAGCAAAATGGGTGAAGGAACTTTTGGGCAGGTCTTAGAATGCTGGGACCGAGAAAGGAAGGAAATGGTTGCGATTAAAATTGTCCGTGGGATAAAGAAGTATCGAGAAGCAGCCATGATAGAAATTGAGGTGTTGCAACAGCTTGGTAAACATGACAAAGGAGGCAATCGGTAAGTAGTTTAAATCTGATTTGAGTTCTATGCCTAAAAGCAAAGTACAGTGTAAAATCTTTGATTCCTTTGCATTGGTTAAATGAGCTTATTCCTTGCAGTTGTGTGCAAATACGGAACTGGTTTGACTATCGTAATCATATCTGTATTGTAAGTATTTAATTTGTGATGGAATGATTTCCCCAATTTACAAATAATTTGGGGGTTAAGACAACGATGAATTTAAATGGTTTTAACAGGTGTTTGAGAAACTTGGACCAAGCTTATACGATTTTCTTCGGAAAAACAATTATCGCTCATTTCCCATTGATCTTGTCCGCGAGATTGGCAGACAACTATTGGAATGTATAGCATGTGTGTAGTTTACTTGAACTAGCTTCCTTTTGAGCTAATTTTTTCCCATGTTTCGCACTGTATTCTTTATTGATATATATAATTAATTGCAAATGACCTTCATTATTTTATATAGTTAACTCCTAATGGCAAGTCTTAGACTGTGTTGGTTGTGTCACTGTTAACTTTCTAATGAAATAATTTTATTTGCAGTCATGCATGATTTGCGGATGATTCATACTGACCTGAAACCTGAAAACATATTACTAGTTTCGCCGGAATATGTCAAAGTGCCCGACTACAAGGTACTTTCCTTTTTCAGCACGTGGTTCTTAATTGTCTTTAAAGCTTGTATATGTGTAACTTTGTAATCGTTAATTTTTATGTTATATTGGATTCAATCTTTTAAAAATTACCTTCAAAATGCGCTTCGTAACCATACTTTACGCAGTTTGTGGTTGATATGGGTAAGTATAAGTATTCAAGATAGTTGGTGATTTGTTGTTTTGTTTAATGGTTAAAATATTGTAGTGCCTTATTTCATTGCATAGATTGGTTGATATCGCCTTATTTCAATGTATTTTTTTTTCAGAGTTCGTCTAGATCACCAAGTACCTATTTCAAGAGAGTTCCCAAATCTAGCGCCATAAAGGTTATTGATTTTGGAAGCACCACTTACGAGCGAGATGATCAGACTTACATTGTATCAACTCGTCATTATAGAGCGCCTGAAGTTATCCTTGGTATGGAAAGCTGTGGAAGGAATGCATGCCTTAACTTGTTTGTTTGCACGTATTATCTTTTACAAATAGTTAATTTTAACATTTGTGTATTAGGACTTGGCTGGAGCTATCCATGTGATATATGGAGTGTAGGATGTATATTGGTGGAGTTATGCACGGTATGTTTGCATCATTCATAACCTTTTGTTCATAGAACGACTATCCATTTTTTATTTTGATTGCTATAACTTGCAAATTTCTTTTACAGGATCCAAAACCTTCTATTCATGAACGATTATCCATTTTTTCTTTTGTATGCTATAACTTGTTAATTTCATTTACAGGGCGAAGCATTATTTCAGACTCATGAAAATTTAGAACATCTTGCTATGATGGAAAGGGTACTTGGTCCTTTACCACAGCACATGTTGAAGAGAGTCGAGTAAGTGTGACTTACCATGGTAACTTTCAATTGATCCATGTTTAACTTAATTATTAATGTGTATCTTGTTGTGCCAATGTGCAGTCGAAATGCTGAGAAGTATGTTAGGAGGGGTAGATTAGACTGGCCTGAGGGTGCAACCTCGAGGGAGAGTATCAAAGCTGTAATGAAGCTTCCTAGGTTACAGGTTTGTTTAATTTTTAACTTTCTCACTATACTACAGAAAAAGCAAAATGAATTATTTATTACTGATATTGGTCCGCACTTTTTTCTTCACAAATATTTGCAGAACCTTATAATGCAGCATGTAGATCATTCAGCAGGCGATCTCATACATCTGTTACAGGGATTACTTAGATTTGATCCCTCTGAAAGACTTACAGCCAAGGAAGCCCTTAGATATCCCTTCTTTATGAGAGATCACTTTAGGAGATAATACTTAAGATATTGTTTCAATGACCTTCCTAAGGATGTGTACATTTGTGTGATGTTTGGTTATTCTGCAGCTTTCCTCCTTATTTAGGGGATTTTGGAATCAATCTGAATTCAATGTACAGAAGAAAAAATATGTTCTAAGGTTATGGTGAAAAGTTGGAGATGTATTTTTACCTTGAGCTTTGTGTTCTTGGATTTAATTTGTCCTTTCTAGGGTTCTTTGTTACTTTAAATTTTATCGGTCCCCGCGTTGTATTATAGTCCGTATGTTGTTTTTGGTCATGGAGCGGTTTGGTTGTCCAGAAACTTTGAATATGAAGCTTAGGTAATGACAAGGTGACTGAAGGTGAGGTTGTTCGATTATCGTGATCTTGGTTCGTGGTTTTCTAAAATTTTCATAATCTGAGCTATATCTAACCTTTTTAGGTCTGTTTCTTTCTGAAAATTCATCCATTAAAAATTTAAATATTAGACTTTATCGATCAAGTTCCTTTATATTTTGTATTTAAAAAATCCAAACGATCACTATCAAAACTAGCTCAATTCGTTCGTCCTTTGATTATTTATGTAGTCTTCGAAAGGGGGTTTTACTCTGTATTTTCGGTAGTTTGCATTGTGCTTTAGTTTTCGAAGGTTGCAATGTTACAAAAAGTTTGGAGATGTTGCACATAGGAGGCCGAGAACAAGTTACAGACATGTTTACAAAGTCATTGCCAGCTGTTATTCAATAATTCTTGCTGAAACATTCCCATTATGCCATCTCCATTCTTCGTTTTTGGAGCTTCCAATCTTGGATTTGTTAAGCTCTAATCCATTCAATTTATATTTTAAAATATACTTTTTATATAAAACTTTGAACATAGTTAAAAGAAGGAATTTGTCAAGTGATAACTACGACATATTTACTCATTATTTTTTTAATGAAGCTTGAAGAGTTTATGAATTGTGATTTTTAAAGTACATGTCTACTCAATCCACTGTAGTTTTTACCACTATCATATGGTGTAGTCATTATTTTAATTGTTATCTTTAAAGTATATTGAATTTGGAAAAAGAGGACCATGATAACAGAGGGTCAAATATCATCCGTTAAGATAAAATAATAATCTTATATTATCTTATTATCCTTATTATGTTAATATAATATAAATAATATTATTTCGTTATTTATTGTACTTTAGTGTATTTGTTATCCTGAGTCAGGTTTAACATGATTCGATGGTAGAAAAATTCTGTTATTCCTTCTTTGTATATAATCTTCTTAAATTTAATTTAATAATAATAATAATTTTTTTTATTATTCTAAAACTATTTACATTATAATATTAGCTTGAAAAAACATATATAACCATTTTAAAATTAAAAAAAAGCAATTCTATAAATGAAATAACTTAAATGCACCATTTCATTAACATTAATTTTTATGATAATACATCATAATTTCTATTTAACAATTCGTATTTGTATTTATAATTATCATAACACAAAAAATTAAATTATACTATTAATTTGAATATAAACTTAAATAATAGAATTTATATTACTTTTGATTTCAATATTTATCTAAATTATTGAATGTTGTTCCTTAATTTTTTTTCTCGATATAAATATACGAATGAATTTCATGACAAACTAAATAACTACAACAAATAAAAAATAGAGTATACTTAATTAATTAATATTTTAATAATTTAAATAGGGAGGAAGATGTGACAGGGATGAATATTATGACAGAGATATATACATTCTCATATCTATATCCATTTTCAGTTAATGCGGGAATTTTTCATCAAAACGGAAATAAATTTGGATAATACCCACGAAATTTGTTATCTCTACATGTACTTCATACACGAGAGCTTTATACAATATATTATATTAAATGGATTAAGAGATAAAATTATATAAATATTTTAGTTGAAAGTTGATTGTGAACATATCTATAGTTAAATATATGTATTTCCAATCTAGTTCTTACACAATAGCCTTATATAATATACAATGTTGTATCACATACATCAAGAAACAAGATCATCAATATATTTTAGTATAATTATATGTGTTAGGAATGCAAGTGTGAGTCTAAGTCTCACATGGACAAAAAATAAGAAAGTAGAGCACTATATAAGAATAAAGACTTATAAACCCATTGTCTTAAGGTTTTGGGTTGAAAGTGGTATCAGTGCCTTATATGGTTGGACTCAGGTCTCATTGGTGTTCTATCTCCCCAGTGAAACCCCCATTAAGTGATTATTTATTTATTCTATATTTAAATTCTAAATCATTAAAAAGTTTGTAATGATCATTTAATGCTTACAATCATGCGTGCTTTTTTTTTTTTAAATAAGATAATATATAAAAATTCAAAGCAATAAAGTAAAATTACACGGACTTATTAAAATAAGTTCGAGAGAGATGTAGGGTATTCTAAATTATAAAAAAGAAGGATGCAGATGCTTTTCGTAACAGAACACATTAGGTGTTGAGTCACGCAAATAAATAAACAGCTTTACGCACAAATATATGTTTAAAAAATAAGTGTTAGAGCTAACACAGTTGACATTCAAACGAAAATATAGTTGACACTCTAAAATCTTAATAAATCACAATATGCACGCCATATATTTTAATGAAAAACTAACCATGTGATGATAAGATTTAAAGAATAAACAAGAATGATAAAAGGACACAATAATAAATATTGTTTTCACACATACACCAGAGCAATATTAAATATGTAGTTTGTGAAGCGAAAAACACCGATTATTGAAATAGAATTCAGACTAACATATTTAAGTTCTGTCTTGATTCATGCTCACGAGTGGGAAGTTTAAACAAACTAAAGCTTTTGTCTACAATAAGGTTCGGCCTTGCTATTATAAAATAATTTCATTATAAAATTATTTTAAAATATTATTAGCATAACAATAATAATAATAATAATAATAATAATAATAATAATAATAATAATAATAATAATAATAAATACTAATAATAATGATGATGACCGGTAAATAAGGTAGAGAAAACAAAATATAGTTGATGAAAGCGATTTAGATAAAGGTATAAATAAAGCTTGACAATGAAGTAAACATGGAATTTATTTTGGACATAATTAAGACCAAGTCCAAAAAAGGGGCAACTTCAAAAAACTAGTTTTCTACAAAAAGTCTCATTTTCAAATAAAATTTGGTTTTTGAAAATAACTACAATCCCATTTCCATAAGCTTACACTTCCCTCCCTAAATGTTTGAAAAGGTCTTAATACATGTTTATATATAGAAACTTCAAAACAGTCAAAATCAACACAATGGATGATTAAAACCTTTTAAAATACTTTAAATAATTTCAAAAGAACCTTTTTAAAACATCACACGAACTTCTTGACATATGCAATGAGGATAAAATGTTTAAGAGACCCACATCTAACAAATATATAAGCTTAAAAATTATATATTTTTTTTCAAAATAATCTAAAAGCACAAAATAAAATGTATTAAATATCTTTTAAAAGATTCAAAAGTTATAATAAAAGTTAGTAATACGGTAACCATTGTTTTTCATAAAAAAATATTAATTATATTCCAATGATCAAATTAAATTAAATATATTATGTTATTTAATTTTAAGCCAATAATATTCAAAAATTAAAGAAAAATAAACTTTCCTAGAAACGGAAAACAGAACAAAATGTTCTTATCGCTAAAGCATTAAGAATTTTCATTGAAGCTAAAATTCCTAAAAGAAAAATTAAAAAATTTGAAAAGATGTTTTATTTTAATTAAATAAATATGGTTCTTATATATATATATATATATATATATATATATATATTTTTTTTTAAAAAAAAAAAAAATATATTTTTAATTGATTTTTTTCTTAAAATTTTGTTATATACAAAATTTAATTGTAAAGGGTAAATTGATGTGATTTGATGGTAAAGATGTAATGTGGACACACTATTTATGAAGTGGTAACATATGTTGTGGTATGTGTTTGTTGTATTGAATTTAGGAATGTTTGAAAATGAATTATATTGATTCTATTTTTTACTAGACTCATATAGAGGAAAAATTAAATGGTAAGAGTAAAATAAAATGCTTTTAAGACTTAGTTTGGTATGAATGAAAAATCTTGTAATTTTTAAAAATTTATCCTATCACATAAGCGAATATTGTTGTTTGTTTCTCGATGAATATCAAAGATGATAGTGTGACAAATATAAAATCTCTGAGATCCAAATTCGATGAACTTATGTCTTCTAAAAGTTGTCAACTATATAATATAATGAACTTGAGGAGAATGGACTTTATTGTGATACATATGAAATGAGGTAAATGAAGTCTTTAGGTTTTGTTACGAGATGAATAAATAATTGCATTGGATATATGTAATTAATTTGTGTTAGGTTTAGAGAGGAGGTTTCATTGGAGAGACACAATACTAATGAGACTTGATCCCAACTACATAAGACATTGACACCACTCTCAACCAAAAACCTTAAGACGATGGGTTTACTAGCCTTGATTTTTATATGGTGCTCAATGTGGGACTTATACTCACACTTGAATTTCCAAAATCTCTCCCTCAAGTGTAAGTCCCTTCACATTGATACTTTTCTCTCGAGCTAACTACTGAGTACCCCTTTGTTTGTATCGTCGTTTTTCTTAACTGGACTTGCTTACCTGACCACTATCAGGAAGACTTTAGCTACAGGACCTCGTATGAGTCGGTCACCACACGAACCCAAACTCTGATACCACTTGTTAGGTTTATAGAGGGGATTTATTGGGGAGACACAACACCAATGAGACATAAGCCTAATCACATAAGACATTGACACCACTCTCAACCAAAAACCTTAAGACGATGAGTTTATGGACCTTGAATTTGTGTTTAGCATAGATATCATAAGTGATGTTAAATGTGTACATAATATAATTTAAACTTTTTTTTTTAAATTAACTTACTCTTTTGTATGGTTTGTGGGGGTGATATGATTATTATGACCATATTCTTACATGATAGTAAAATAACGTGGTAAATAACTTTAATAAAAATAAATTAATACATGATAGTAATATATTTTATGTCATATTTTTATTAACCTTTTGGTGTGTATGACTTTTGTAAAGAAAAATATTTGGTAATGATCAAAGGATATATATATATATATATATATATATATATATATATATATATATATATATATATATATATATATATATA
>Ga0214544_1003155_pt1 | contig 34416 bp, 24 predicted proteins | sample CNSS3metaG_FD_160074 | JGI IMG/M metagenome (GOLD analysis project Ga0214544, IMG submission 160074) | Root nodule microbial communities from cowpea collected in UCLA plant growth center, Los Angeles, California, USA - CNSS3 | ecosystem: Host-associated > Plants > Roots > Nodule | place: USA...
CCTTCCATACCATAGCTCCACTTCTACTCTTCATCTTCACCAAATTCTCCATTTCCGAGAGCAACCTTTCTCTAATTCTCCAAATTCCGCTGCACTTCATCTTCTCCTCATCATTCTCCATGGATTTCCTTCCTCTCCTACTCCAAGGACGTCCATCAAAGGGATCCAACTAAAAGAAAAAAAAAACATACACATACAAGACAACAAAAGATACAAGGCCAGTGCAGAACAAAATATCAATTAATGAGAACTGATATTATGATGCAACCAAAAGCAACCAGAGTAGTAGTAGGCATTGTATTCAGCAAATTCAGCATCAGTTGAATCTCACACAATGCAAGGCATCACAACACAAGCAGCAGATAAATGTCAAAATGCACAGTCTAGGCTAATCACAGAATAACAAAATGTGATTAAGCAGACACATGATTAAAAACAATGTAGTTGCCAATATCAACAAGGATCAACAGTATACGAATTCAAATAGTGGAATATGAATCTAATTAAAGCACGCAGACATCAATCGAGATTGACGAGCAAAACAATATAAAGTAATGGTCCAGAACTGATCAACAAGAGACATCACTGGACAACATACAAAATTACTGAATCCAAGGATAACATCATGGCCGATCAAAAACCAGACCCTAAGCTAATCACAGAAGTCAAATATGTGATATAGCAACGAGCAGATACAAAAATGTTATCCAAACTTCATCAGATGCAATTAACTGACCAGGCATAAAAAAAACACTAATGCAACTTATTCTTTCACGTGACCAAGCTTGCATTTCCACACAGAAATTCAGATATGAATCAGATTACACTGTGATGGAATGTGCATGAAATGCTTTGGGCACAACAATCCTTGGCCAACACTTGAATTTCCAGAACAGAAACAGCCTAAGCAACAACTAAACCAATTGATGTCCACTGGATTTATCTGAACAAATACAGATCAATCACAGATATGGAATCATGCAGATGTGGTTCAGTCGACAAGCATCACTGGCCAAAAATGTACACCTCAATCAATAAAGCATAGAAGCAATTAAACAGCAAACAGATTGCACAATCAGCAAGCAATACAACTCGGAGCAACAAAACTCTGCACGATGGAAACAGGAACAATGGCAATATGCATTGCAGAATTGCTATTAATCTATTAGCAATCTCAAAACTCAACAAAACATACACTAATAGAAACTAATGATTTAAACACAAAAAGGAATTGAAAGAGATGTGAATCAGTAAACAAAACACAAAACGAATTAACAAAAACTAACACAAAACCACGAGATTGTACAATTTCAAGCTAGGTAAAAAAATGGAAAAACCTAATTGACATGCATTTGAATCGGCAGATTAGGAAGCTTAGGACAAAATATCAGCAGTATTGATTCAAGACAATTAGAACAAGCACATTGAATCAATTTCAGCACAAAAATGTCAATAGCACAAATTAACAACACGTAAATCCAGAAGCAAGCGGAGCAAGAACAAGACGAAAGGCAAACATCGAAGAAGAAAAAAGAAACCAGAGATAAGAAAAAGACTTATCTCAACACGGTCCGAGTTCGAGTGGCTTTGAATACCACTTGATGAGGTCGGCAACACCGTTGATCGGCGGAAATGTGCTCCGTTCGACAGAGACGACCTCCAAACGTCGATTGTTCGGTGGAAAACGCAGCGGAAGATCGATGACTCGATTAGTTTGAAGTTCCAGTGGGGAACTCACGCATTCCTCATTGTTACGATAACCTTGGGAGGAGAAATCCTCAACTAAGGAAGGAGGTGAGCTGACAAAAATGGAGGAAAGATTCAACTCTCATATATTCATCTAAGCTATTTTACACACAAACGGCCTGCACTTTTTATAGATTAAGGGCAGCCATGAAAAGCAAACAGAAGATGCCGTTTATCATTAACCTAATGGCGAGAAAGAAGAAAGACAACCCTAGACTAAGGTTCGGGTATTGACGGCGTTACAGACTTGGGGCGAAGGTGTGAGACGCGTGCTTTGGAAAGCTAGCAAAGGAAAGTGGAACACGCTGCGCAGGATGAAGGAACTAGCGGCTGGAACACACCAGGGGGCATTGATCTAGGGTTGGGCATGCGTGAAAACCTATCAGTCTTAGATGAGAGACTGTGCTGCAACAGGGATGAAGAGAGTGAGCTGCCCATTCAGTTTGGTCACGCGAATACTTGGCAGAATTGGGCTCGGCCCAATTAGGTTGATGCAATTGGCTGGAATCAGTTGTGCAGCTTGGAGGTGTGCGTATTAATCAAGTAACGCGCAACTGCAATTGGGTCGCAAATGCAAATGTGATTTTGGCCTGCATATGAGGATGCACATTGATGGGAAGCATGGGTGTGGTGAAGAATTGGACCGCAGGCCCAATATTAATTGGACAGCTTGGAGAATAGCTACAATTAGGAAAACAAGTCTAATTAGAATCAATTTATTTAATTAAAAATAAAAGAAAATTAAAGAAATTAAAAAGGAATGGGCCTAGTCGTTGGCCCAATGCTATAAGCCTTATTGGGGTCACATCAGTTAGAAACTAGTGTAGAATCAAGTTCAAAGAGTGACATGATTTCTAAAAATGTTAAAGGCTTGGTGTTGTCACCGCCAATTGGTGGGGTTCCATCCATCCAATAATTATACTACTTGTCTTGCTCGTACCTTTCTCTCTTGTTAGGCTTCTAGACTAGACTTTGGTCCAAAGATTTAGCGTTATATGCTTGGTTTGTACGATTGTATTCAGAATTCACATCATAATTTGTTATTTCACAACTTTGATATATAAATTCCATTTTCCGATGCAAATCCACTACCAATTTTGAGCTGTGTAGCATATGTCTCTTCTTTGATTTAGTTTTAATATGTGATAAATTTAGTTTATGAATGTGAGACCACCAAGCTGCAATTGTTTTTCCACTCAGAGAAATCCATTTTTTTCACTCAAATAATAGTTATTAATTGTTTAAGGTTTAGGGTTTACTAAAGAGTTATGTCTTTTCAGTAATCACATCATAGAGCGCTACTACGCCAAAATGGTCAATAGACAACGTTTTTTTTTCTAATAGATAACGCTTTTTAAGCGCTATCTATTGGAGCGGTATCTATTAATAGAGAGTGCTTGTAAAAAAGCGCTATCTATTGGAGCGATATCTATTAATAGAGAGCGCTTGTAAAAAAACGTTATCTAATGACTTCTTATAGACAGTGTTTGGCAAAACAAGCGCTTTCTATGTATTTTCACAAAGACAACACTTTCCAAAAAAATGTTCTCTATTAATGTTCTTTTAGACCGCTTAGTGACATAAATGTTGTCTATGTATTCTTCAAAAAGACTTCAATAGATAGTGTTTCTCAAATAAGCGCTCTGTATTGGTTCGATTATTTCTTTTTATAATTTATTTAATTTTTCATTCATTCCTTTTTTTTATTGTTATATATGCCAAAAACATATAGCTTGGGAATGTGATTCAAAAATCTAACCAAATGTGATTCAAAAATCTAACCAAATGTGATTCAAAAACATGAATGCATTAGTTAGGCAAGTATTTTCTTTCAAAGATAGTAAACACTTATAAAAAATAAAATTAAAGATAGTAAACAAAGAACTATAAATTAACACTTATACTGAAAAAGCATACCAGTCGATATCAAATCAAGCATCTAACCCAAAATGGCCAAGTAGCCAACCAATATCAAGCCACAGAGAGTTTATACATAATATCAAATAAAAAAATAGTTAATAGTATAAATTCTAGCATCAGGCTTGAAGTGAGCATTAGAAATTTAGGCAACATAATTGAACATAACAGTAGACCTTCATAGTATCTAGGAAACCCTATTGTTATGACACAATGATCAGGATTGTTGTCTCCTTTGGATCCATCTATAGTCATCATCTGTCACCTTGTTTTGTCAAAACTTGTATTGTATCAGCCACTTTCATGGTCTACGTTCTGCCACACTCGCAACTTTTCTCTTTTTTGACACCCCAGTTTTCTTCTCAAATCTCTTTCTCTTCATAGCTTGCTTTTGGAATGATTGTGCAACAAAAGATGGTTGTTGTTTCAATGCAAAGCTTTTTGCTACGTGCCCCAAGTGAAGTTTCTTAATCATAAATATTCTTTTCAACTCTCCAAGATAGGCTGTGTATGCTTGAACCCAAGAGCAAAATGCCTTCTCAACAAGTTTATATCTACCTCGGGCCGAAAAGAACAAGGCAAATTTTGGTTTGTGAATACACAGAAGCATCAACTAATCCTCTTCATGAGAGTTTTTAGCTAAATCTTACGGAATATAATAGCTATGACCCAGAGATCTTTGATTTAGTGCATGCTTTAGCACAAGGATTATCGCACATAAGAGAACCATCATTCGCACATAAAACCAAGAGATATATATAAAAGGCACAAGTAACATGTAAGATAATTCAAAAGATCAAACCCAAAAAGATTTTTTCACACAATGTACAATTAAAGTCCATTAGAAAAAAAGGAGAGATGTGATGTGGGGACTCCATAGTCTGATGTAACAAAGTAAGTCCACGAGGATGCTATAAAAGATCATATCAACTTTAAGTTCTCATGATAAGATATATGCACAAATACACTTTTTTTCACCAAAGAAAATTTCAAAAGAAGCTTAATTCATAATACCGGAAATCACTTTAACAAAATAGAATTTAAACTCATAAACTAACTTATCAAAGTGCAGGACAATATCGCATCATATATATAATATAACAATTAATAATGACATTTTTTCTTAACTATTATTTTAATAATTTTTTTACTTCTTTTAATATTGACACGCATGTCTCGGAAAAACATTTCTTAGTTTTTATCATCTATACAAAACTAATTAGTGATAAAAAAAATAAAAAATACTTTATTGTATAATTCTAATAACTAATAAAATATATTATTTTTATAATTAATTTTTACATATTTTATTATAATTTTACTTTGTACATATTCACATAACACACAGAGAGATATATTTATTTAAGAAATGAAGTGTAACATAATAAAGAAGGACACATACCACATCATATGGGTCACAACAAAGTGTTGTCACTGAATCAATTTCTTTGTCAGCAGAGCCATAAGAAATATAGAGATATGGTCCAATATCATGTTTTGCACTCCCATGTGGCAAATTTGTAGCTAAATTCAGAAAGCCCGACAAGGGATGCATGTATTCTTGAATTGGTAGAGCATCAATTACCTTAACAAAATGAACTGGAAACTACTCTTTGAATATATGGGAAGAAAGCCACCTCTTTAGTTATGCCAAGTATTTCTTTGAGGACGACGTTGTACAGACCCAGTAAAGTACTACTTAATGTTAATTTCAACCTGTCAATAATAATACACTTTCAGTAACTACAACTTGGTTCAATGGCAATACACAAAATTTCACTCCACAACATAAAAATGTGTTGAATTGAATAAATATTATTGTAAGATAGTTATAGCTCTTTTTAGACAAATAACAGTATCAGTTAAGCAAATTAATTTAAAAGAATTGTGATACATACAATATATAATTAGTTTGTATACTTACATCCCACCAATCCAAACAAGATTCAAGCACATTTTAATTATTCTCATATCTTGTAGCATGTGTAAACCATAACTTCAAACCTGATCAAAGGGAGGTTGTGGTTTTCCCTTGCAAAAAATCTCAAACAACCTTCCCTAATGCCCAAGCAGCCTGATTATCCTTAAAACACAAAAAAATATTCAGCTTAGTTAAATTCACAATCAATCACATTAAAGAGAACCAACTAACTATATACCTAGTGAAATTCACAATATATACACCTGCAAACACATGCGTACATTGTTCTTGGAAACGTTTGGGGATTGGGGAACAACAACAACACCTTTGTTGGAGTCAAAATCCTAGGATTAAGCTAGTATGAGTTCGGCGTGGCACATACCAGGATAAAATGCAGCGTTCTGGTTTGCTCAAACTCGCACTAACACACCGCACATTAAAACGAATGTTAAGGTTGAAATGAAAGAGGATTTAGGGTTTATCAAAATAGAAGAAAGAAATTTTGTGCAAAATAGAGTAAGGGATTTTGATAATACCTTATAATTTCAGTGTCATCATCTATTTCCAAATTTGGTTGATTAATAATTATTTTTGTTATTTATTTCTAAATATTATTTAGTATTTATATTAAAATTTATATTCAATATAAACATATTCCAAATAAAATAATTTTATAAATCAAGTAATTGATATATTATTACAATATGTGTATTTTAAACAAAAATAAAATAAAATGTGTGTACCTATCAAGAATTAGTTATTATAAATTTAATGTCTACATTGATAACAATACCTGCATTTATTTTTGTTTAAATGTTAACATCAATTTTACATTATGTTTGCATTTTTGTTTATGTTGATTATTCATGTATTGACATTACTTTTGCACGAGACCAAAGTTCTCAATATTCCTATATTTTATTTTAACAACAATATGTACATATGCATTTTATTTCAATATAATATATAACTCAATATACATTTTAAACAAAAATAAAATAAAATGCTTGTACCCAAAAATTAGTTATTATAAATTTAATGTCTACATTGATAACAATACTGCATTTATTTTTGTTTAAAAATGTTAACATCAATCTTACATTATGTTTGCATTGTTGTTTAAGTTGATTATTCATGTGTGGGCATTACTTTTGCACAAGACCAAAGTTCTCAATATTCCTATATTTTATTTTAACAACAATATGTACATTTGCATTTCATTTCAATATAATATACAACTCAATGTACATTTAAAAAAAAAAAGTTGTGTGCCCATCAAGAATTGGTTGTTATAAATTTAATGTCTACATTGATGACAATACCTGCATTTATTTTTGTTTAAAAATGTTAACATCAATCTTACATTATGTTTGCATTTTTGTTTAAGTTGATTATTCATGTGTGGACATTACTTTTGCACGAGACCAAAGTTCTCAATATTCCTATATTTTATTTTAACAACAATATGTACATATGCATTTCATTTATGTATCACACCTAGCCGGTTCCGCTAGCATACCAACACATATCACCCTTGACCGACAACTCATATCGGACAAGGTTGGGGGACTGGTGTACCACACCTAACCAAACTTAACCAAATAAGTAAACAATGCATCAAGGCAGCCAAGTATTCAACCTAGGCCGAGTCAGCCTAACTTGTACCGGACCTGGTCAACTTAACCATATAAATGACAACCCTCACGTACATGCCAGAGACAACCCAAGTACATGACTTGGGCCGCCATGGACTCAAACTTAACTGAATAAAGGCTAAAGTAACAACAAAGTGGCCAACACGGACAATGTGCGGCCAAGGACGACATTTGACAAGTCAAGAAGTAAACAAATCAGACCGCTCTTGAAGACTTAGTGAAATGGAAGCCCTCGCGTTCAATAAGCCTTAAGGGCCTGGATTAGGGCCCAGGCCCACTCACAGCCAAGCTAGGGCCCAGGCCCACTCACAGCCAAGCTAGGGCCCAAGTCAAGGCCCGACCCACGGGATAACCAGAGATCATTAATGCTCTATAAGTACGCATGGACCCCAGTAATTAAAGGTACACATTCATTAATCACTGATTTGACTTTTTGAGAGCTTTGACTTACTTGAGCTTCACAGACTCTTCTGCAGGTAACCCCTCCTGGGTTCAAGCTGACATGTATCAACCGGGGAGAGACCAACTGAGGAGATAGCGGACTACATGGTAAGGTGACACTTGTGCCTAACTCATCTTATTTGTTCTCTGCAGGAACAATTTCAATAAAATATATAACTCAATGCATTTCACAATACGTTTGCATTTTTTCATTTTTCTTTAAATTGATTATTCATATGTGGACAATTCTTTTGTACGAGACAAAAGTTCACAATATATCAATATTTTATTTTAATAACGATATATGTAATATGTACGGAACAAAAGTTCACAAGACACCTGATTACTATACCATACCGCAAAAATCACATCCTTCATATTTATTCTCAAATTTAGTCATTTCAATATTTTAATATAAATTAAGTATAACTATAAACCATGTATTGTGTAACTATAGATTATATTAATATATAATGAACATAATCAATGGTCTTGAATTATTAGATAATAAAACAGATTGTCATAATTAGTCAAAATCTAAATGATATATTACAAATCCACATAAATTATATCAATAATAACAATACTTTAATTTAATTTTTAACCAACAAATTATATAATATTTAAACAAAATACTTATAACAACAATAGCAAAAAAAAAAAAACCGTGCATACGCGGGTCTCATACTAGTTGATGTTAAATTACTCATTTTAAAGACAAAAAAAAAGTTATATTGTGGCCATGTCTAGGTTTTTCCTTTCCTACCTTTACTCTCGATCATAGTTTTCCGTGAATATCTGAGACAAAAGATGTTGTATGGAAATCGTATGATTTTTGTTAGGAAAAAGTTAATGAGGAAGCGTCCAATGCGTAGTGATGTTAGAATTGTGAGAGGAGACGGATGCAAAGAAAGAGATCAAATTCTCATTCTCAATCAATTTGATTCATCATGCCAAGCAGGCTCAGGAAGGCAATAGGAGCTGTGAAGGACCAGACAAGCATTAGCCTAGCAAAGGTTACCAATGCAGCCAATCTTGAAGTCATCATCCTGAAAGCCACAACTCATGATAAAAGCCCCATTGAAGAGCGTTACGTGAATGAGATTTTGAACATAGTCTCCTCTAACAAATTGTGTGCATCTGCATGTGCTCATTGTATAGGCAAACGCATTGGAAAGACCCGCAATTGGGTTGTTGCCCTCAAATGTCTCCTCATTGTCCTTAGAATCTTTCAAGATGGTGATCCATATTTTCCTAGGGAAGTCTTCCGTGCAATGAAAAGGGGTGCCAAAATTCTCAACCTTTCAGGTTTCAAGGATGACTCCAATTCTAGTCCTTGGGATTACACCGCATTCGTTAGATTATTTGCTTTGTACCTGGACGAACGCTTGGATTGCTTCCTCACTGGAAAGCTCCAACGGCGATTCAAGCATCACAACCGCTTTCACCAGATGAACCAGGTTATCAAGACTTCCAATGAGCCAGGTATCAAAGACATGAAACCCATAATGGTGCTTGACAGAATTTCTCACTGGCAAAGGTTATTGGATAGAGCCATTTGCACAAAGCCTACAGGGTCAGCCAGGACCAACCGCTTGGTTCAGATTTCTGTCTACGCTATTGTACAAGAAAGCTTTGATCTTTACAGGGATATCTCTGATGGGCTTGGTGTTGTCTTGGATAACTTTTTCCATTTGCCATTTTGGGCTTGTGCTGAAACATTCAATGCTTGCGTTAAATCCTGCAAGCAGTTTGATGACTTATCAGCTTTCTATTCTTTTTGTGTGAGCATTGGGATTGGAAGGTCCTATGACTACCCGAGAGTGCAAAAGGTCTCTGAAGAACTTATGGAAACATTACATGACTTCTTCAGAGACCAAGCTTTTCTCCCCACAAGTAAAATTTCAAAGCACCTCCATTCTCCTCCTCCGCACATGGATCTTAAAGGCTCAAGTTCATCCCATGATGAGGGTAGTGAAAGATCCTGCAGAACACTTGAAAGATGCGACACACTTGAAAGTTTGTTTGAAACAGAATCCGATTTTGGGTCACAATGTACATCGTTGGAAGATCTCATGACTGCGACCGATGTTGCCCTTAGTCCTCGGAGATCACTTGAGGAAGACATGAATTCGGAGCAATCAGACAATGATGAGAAAGAATTGGTATGTGATGGTTATGTTAGTGCAAATAGTTTTGCTTCTGCCACATCATTTCCATTTCACCAAACATCAAGGTCGAGTTTGGATGCTGAAAATTTTGATGAATTGCCGCGGGAACTGCATCAAAATGAAACGAATGGTTGGGAGCAACAAAATCAAACAAATGAGTGGGAGCAACACAATACACAAGCAGTTTCAAATAATATCACCAAAGAGTGTTGGGAGTTAGTTTTGGCAAAGACAGTAACTGCACCTGCTGAAACATCACCCAAATTCACAAATGGGATGATTCCATTTCTCACCTTGTCTGATCAACCCTTAGTTCCTCAACACAACTACAACCCATTCCTGGATGACACAGTGAATGTTGCTCCATTTGCAACAACTGGTGATAAATTTATTGATGTGGCACCAACATTTAAGGCAACAACAACACAAGCCAACCTTTATGCTCAGGATCTTATTGTACCAACCATCTCAGATCAAAGTTCCAGTTCAGTAGCAAATCCCGATCTATTTTTTGGTGACATGTATCCAAATGAGACAACAAAGGATCCAACTTCTTTAGAGACCAACATAGCAGTGCCATCAATTTTAACAACACCAAGTTTCCAGACTCGATGCTCTTTTATGAACGATTCATTTCCAACATTTCAAGTGCACAGGTCAAATATTGATGCCATAATGGAAACACCAATTCTTCCTACTCTTCAGAATCCTAGCCTATGTTTTATTCCCTTACACTTCGAAGAGCAGAACTTTTATGCTTCAACAATGCCACCAACATTTAGTGCAAAGGATTACAATGGGACAACATTGGCAACATCAGTAGACAATGATCTTTTTGGAACATGGCCTGGTGAAAATACCAATGAACAAACTTTAAATGTATCAATGCAAGAGGATACTTTATTGCGGCAACAACAACTTTGGTTGGAGCAACAACAGAGTATCATATCAAAGCATTCGAGTTCAGTTTTCAAATAAAAATAATTGAGCATTGAAATTTTGTAAATATATATAAGTCACTGACTCGCTCTTTTTATCTAGTTCTTTTTCATTCCTTTCTCTAATTTCTGCAATTTATTTTCACAATCAAATCTAGAATTTCTATACAAAGGGGCGTGTTAAGAAACCCTTCAAAACGAATTAATTTATGAACAAAAAAAAAAACTAGTTCAATATAATTATACTGATAAACTATTTGATAAACTTGAACCATTATTTTAAGAACAAGTTCATTGATGAATGAGTAAAGACTCAAATAGGTTTTGACTTAACAACAGGACACGTTTATGCTATCCATACTCAAGTAATTCTTATTTTGCAATCAACTTATGTGACTTCGATCTGATACCTCTCGATTCAGATAGGAAATGCGCATTTGTCTCATTTTGACTCTCCCCATCTCGAATTCTACTAATTGGATATGGGACTGGTTGTGAAGGGAAGCTTTGTGGGAGAAAGGAGGAAAAGGTCAGGCTAGTCAAGGCTTTACTCAAACATATGGGATAGATTAAGAGGAAATCATCTCAGCATGGCACTAAGATTAGCATTTAAGATAATCAAAGGATTAATAATATTGGGATGAAGAAGAGGTGAACATCAGAATTACTATACCCAAAATATGCCCAAGCTAGACTGGGCTCAACCTACCTGGCATAATCCCATTCAGGTAAAGGTCTATACAAACAGTATAAAAGGGACACACTGTTTACGAGGTAAAACTATTCGTTTATATTGCTTATTTGAGCGTCGAAAAGTGACCTCACGAGTTCATGATACATACGATACTTCCTTGACGATGACAACATCCCAGAGAGTACAAGGAAAGTGACCTCACGAGTTTATGATACATACAATACTTCCTTGACGATGACAGGATCCCGGAGAGACCCTTTCGTGGATGGAATAATGGTGATGAACCTCCCAGCTATATGGAAAGCTCTCACGGTTGATCATTACGATGGAAGCTCCGACCTTGATGAACATATAGACACCTATGTAATGCAAGTCAGTTTATATATGACTAATGATGAAGTTCTCTCTCGTGTGTTCCCAACATTACTTAAAGTAATGGCACTAAGTTTGACTTTGGCCCAACCATAGACACAATCGAAGGTCCAGTCACTGGAAACATGCTTAAAAGAATACAGGTAGACATGAAACTTCAAGAACACAATGGGCTTATTAGGCTTCAAATGCTCTTCTCATGAACTAAGGAGGACACAAAGATTTGATGGGAATTCTAATGCACTTCGTCCCCTTTTGCCTTAGTTCACTCTAACATTTAGGTACCTAGTCGTGTTGCATATAATATAAGTTTTCAATACTTTGTTACTTTTATTCATGATTATTCACAGTCTACTTGGTTATTTTTAATGAAAAGCCGTTCTGAATTATTTCATATCTTTCAATCTTTTTTTAATGAAATTCAAACTTGATTTGGTATTCCTATTAAAATTTTGCGAAGTAATAATGGTCGTGAATATCTTTCCAATTCTTTTAAACAATTAATGGCTTCGCGTGGATTCTGCATCAAACTTCTTGTGCATATACACCTCAAAAAAATGGGGTGGCTGAACGAAAAAATAAACTTCTTATTGAAACCACCGCACTCTTTTAATTCATCATGAGGTTCCTCAATCTTTTTGAGGTGATGTTGTTCTTACTTCCTGTTATCTTATTAATCGCATGCCTCCTTCGGTTTTAAATAATAAAATACCTCATTTCATTTTATTTCCTCATGAACCTCTTCATCCCTTACCTTTCAAGGTTTTTGGGTCTACATGTTTTGTGCACAATTTTAGGCATGGGTTTGATAAATTGTCTGCTTGATCACACAAATGTGTTTTTTTAGGGTTTACACGATTCCAAAAAGGATACAAGTATTTTTTTCATTCTCTTAACTGCTATTTTGTTTATGCAGATATCACCTTCAATGAGTCTTCCTTTTACTCTAAAAGTTCTTCTCATTCCATTGAGTCTCGATCTAATATCGTCGATTTTCCTAGTTCTGTCAATATTTCTATCATCTATGATCTTCCAAGTGTGCCTTGTACGCCACCAGTTTCTTCTCCACCACCTCTTCAAGTTTGTAGTTATCGCCATCATCCTCAATAACTAGCGAGTGATTCACCTCAAGTGTCAACTACTGTGTCTCCTCTGGATTCGATAACTAAGTCTCCCTTTCCACCGAATGACCTTCCAATCGCTCTCAGAAAAGGTATCCATTCTACACATAATCCCTTTCCTCATTATATTGCTTTAAGTTACCATAGACCGTCTTCACCTTTTTATGCTTGTATTTTGTCTATATCTTCTGTGACCATTCCAAAATATGTTTATGATGCCTTAGCTCATTCTGGTTAGCGTCAGGCCATGCTCGATGAACTAAGTGCTCTTCATAATAGTAAAACTTGGTAGATTTTTCCATTATCGTATGGGAAATTTGTTGTTGGTTACAAGTGGGTTTTCACTTTTAAAGTTGGACCTGAAGGTACTATTGATCGTCTCAAAGCACGTCTTGTGGCCAAAGGTTACACCTAAATCTTTGGGTTGGATTATGGTGATACTTTTCTCCAGTGGCGAAGATGGCTTCTATACGTTTATTTACTGCCATGGCGGCTCTTCAAAAGTGACATCTTTATCAACTAGATGTTATAAATGCATTCTTCAATGGCGATTTGCAAGAAGAAATCTATATGGAATGTAACATCCTGCCCGGATATTATGGAATTAAATAATAAAATAAGAAAAATAAAAGTTCAATAATGATCAATCCATTTCCCAAAAACACAGGAAATTTCAAACTTTATTTCACCATAACAATAATTGAAACCCAACATGGGTAATTATCCATTATAAAATTAAAGTCTGATAACATAAGAGTTTACAACTGATTTAAAATCATAAAACATAAAATTCTGATAAAATCTCCCAAGACTAACCCCGCTTCGGCTTTACGCCTCACCAGATCCACCTGCAACATCATCTGCTAACGTATACCGCGTATACAATCATCGTCAAACACAAGCAAATACGGTGAGCTAAGAGAATAAACATATATTTACAACAGATACATATATCACAATCACACCAAAGGAATTCCATCCTTTGATACCAAACAACATGGCCACAACCATGCTCACCGTGTTCTACGTCTTCTGATGAATATCTCAAGATGTCCTGCTGCCACACCTATCAGCCACAACCGATAAAGCACATGCGGGAAACCATGCTACGAATCATACACTGTAACACCAGGTGGAGTTCCCAATACAAATAACATTCATACATCCTAAGACTACCAAACTTGTCAGTCATTACTAACAAGGGTAATTTCACTAGACCCATCTGTAGACGCCACTACGTGCACACTCACACCGGCAACACTTGTCATCCTAAGCCACAACTCAAGAGTTTCTCGTGTTCATCCGCCATCTCGAGTCACAACTCAAGAGAAGTTATTCCGAGCCACTACTCAAGGAATACCATGTGCTTAACCCCTATCCCGAGCCACAACTCAAGGGATACGTTCTGAGCCACCACTCAAGGAACACTAGCAAGCCGACCTTTGAGGTATCATAGAAGCATTGTAGACCACACACAACAAAGTAAGCACCAACCAAATCTATTGCAGCAACATTGCCTGGCGTTACTCACAAGGTGCCAGGCGCTGCCCACTTCCAGACCACCTAGCGGAGGACGCGTACCGCCAAGCGCAAAGCACCTCAAAAATGCCAACATTGCAGACACCACCTGGCGAGACTGCCCTCACTGCCAAGTGCACATGTTCCAGGAGCCTATTGACACTAAAGCTATCATCTAGCGGAACACTCTCATCGCCAAGCGTCTCGCGACAATCCAGACCCTCTGAACACTGCCTATCACCTGGCAGGTTGAACCTCACCGCCAAGCGCCACACTAGTACTGTGAGTTGTACTGGTTTTTCTGCACTTCAACCATTTTGTAATCTTCCGTCATGCAATCAACCACCTCCAGAATATAACTTCTCTTATTGGTCATTGCGTTACCACTGTTCTTACTCTCATTTGATTCCTCAATCCCATTATACCAATGATTCATTTACTTAAGATCAAACCTACTCATCAACCATGCAACTCCTGCATCTCATACTAGCTTATGAATAAACCTTACTATTACTTGATAATAACATATTTATTCCATTCATACCCACACCACATCCATATATTATGCCTTATAATCTATATGTTATTTGTTCCCTTTGCACAAGTTGTTAATTTCTCTAAGTCAACCATCTGAACTACTAGTTAGGCTTATGATAAGTATATACTAACCTCTGCCATATTTTATACTTCAGCCCCAATACAATTAAAATCACAGATTTTCAGTCCACTCATTAGTTCCCATCTCCTTTCCTTCACAAGTTCCTCACCGACTCTAGAGATAGTACAAGAGGATCATTTTTCATATCAAGGTCATCAACATCCAACCCGAACCCAACACACCCAAAAATCCCTAGAACGCTTCTAGGTGTCGCATTGTCGCCTGGCAGCACGCTATATCTCGCCAAGCGGTGCATCAATCCTGGGAAAAATCCCAGGTTCTGTTACACCTGCTAACAACTTCCTCACTCCCTTTTTGCATTTCTCTATCCCATCTCCTTTGTTTCGATCGCGAACACAATAACAGGGGTACGATAATCAACTCTAACTATTTCCAGCATGGATTCCAGTTCAATTTCACAATAATTACACCCAATTTTCAAAACCTCTAATCTGTTAACCCTAGTATTCACATATAACTAATTTCACTTAATTCTCTCACTCTGTAATATAATTCCACCAATTCTCATCTCCCTTTAATCATTTTATGGTTTAGACACATTTTCCACCAATCAAGAACAACACAGAACCCCAAAAACATAAAAATCGAGCCAACATGGCTCACGCCCTGACGGGTGTTCATCATCGCCAGGCAGTTCATTAGAAAAAACCTAGAACTGGGTTACAAGCTTGTGTTGCCTGGCGGTACAGGACCTCACCGTCAGGTGGTTCCTCGCAGAACCTAGAAAATACACCAAAAACGCATAAGTCGCCTGGCGGCTATGAATAGCCCGCCAGGCGGTTTTTGGAAATTTTCCAGAAACACGAACTTTAACATATAGCAGGGTTCATGGATGGTCATCATACATTTTATCATGCAATTCATGCTTACACATACAAATTAACGCGTAAAGCTCACATAACCTGGATTCCTTGCTTAAAATTTAGGAAGATGAAGGTTCCTCCTTGATCACCAAGGCCTCCCTCTAGTTCTCTCCCAATTCAGCCTATTATGCCTCAATCAATAACCCAACGCCACTCTGAATTTTCTCTCCTTACTGAGCACAACAAACCAGCCTCTAAATCTCTCTCTTTTTCCCCTTAATTAACCAATTTACTAAGCCTTAATTCAAGATTAATGCCAAAAACGAAAATTAAAATTAACCATAGCTTAATGATCATTCAATAGCGGTTCCATGGTCACTTTCGCAGCCCTCCTAGTTGCCCTCTGACGGCTAGGGTTTTCCTTGCCCTTTCACCTTCATGCCAAAAGAAATTTAAGTTTACTTTAGTTCTACAAAGGTTCAAACCCAATATCATGCCAATGTCAACTCAACACACAACCATTTAACCAATTCATGTTTCGTGATAATTCTTAAAATTCTAAAATTATATTATCATTCCACATGATCAATCATTCATTAAAATAATAATAAATCAAACAACAAATACATGGCATACATAAGACTTGAACCCAAGTCCTCTCACACAATCAAGTACTCTCAACCACTTAAGCTAGTACTTTTTCATGTCATATCAGTCAATAATTAATGCTATAAAGGCTCCCACTACCCGTATTTATTAATTAATTATTTAATTAATGAATTAAATTTCACGGGTCTTACATGGAGCAACCTCTTGGGTTTGTTGTTCAGGGGGAGTCTTGTAGGTTAGTATATCGTCTTCGCAAATATTTATATGGCCTAAAACAGTCTCCAAGAGCTTGGTTTAGAAAATTTAGCAATGTTGTTCAACAATTTGGTATGACTTTGTGTGATCATTCAATTTTTTATTATCACTCAAGTGTTGGATGTGTCTACTTGATAATGTATGTTAATGACATCATTCTTACCGGTAGTGATAACCACGACATCTCTCAGATGAAACATCTTTGTGATCATTTTCAGACCAAAGATCTTGAAAATCTCAGATATTTCTTGGGTATTGAGGTGGCACAGTCCGACAAAGATGGTATTGTTATTTCTCAAAGGAAGTATGCACTAGATATTTTGGAAGAAACTGGGTTGATGAATTCAAAATTTGTTGACACACCCATGTATTTCAATACTAAACTTCTACCAAATGAGGGGAAGCCTTTGTCAGATCCCGAACAATATAGAAGATTAGTTGGAAAATTGAATTATCTTACAATTACTCGTCTTGAAATTTCCGTTGTAGTCAGTGTGGTAATCCAATTTCTTAATTCTTCGTGAGAAGATCATTGGAATGTAGTCATTCGTATACTGAAGTACATTAAATGATCTCCTGGAAAAGGGTTGTTATATGGTTCTAATAACCATACAAGAGTTGTTTGTTATTCAAATGGTGATTAGGCAGGATCTCCTTCTGATAAAAGGTCTACATCCGGATATTGTGTCTTCATTGGAGGTTACTTGATCTCTTGAAAAAGCAAGAAACAAAGTGTTGTGGCAAGGTTTAGTGCAGAAGCAGAATATAGAGCCATGGCTTCAGCCACTTGTGAGCTTGTTTGGCTTAAGCAATTGCTCAAAGAGTTACAGTTTGGACACGTTAATCAAATGAAACTTATATGTGACAATCAAGTTGCTCTTCATATCAGTTCTAATCATGTCTTTCGTGAGAGGATTAAACACATTGATATTGACTGTCATTTCATTCAAGAAAATATTATGTCTGGAGACATCAAGACTGATTTTATTAATTCAAGTGATCAGATAGCAGATATTTTCACCAAGTCTTTACGAGGACCGATAATTGGTTATATTTGTAACATGCTTGGTACATACGATTTGTATGCACCAGCTTGAGGGGGGTGTTAAGATATCATTAATATTTTATTTTATGTTTCTATTGTTATTATTCTTCATATGTATTTTGGGCTTAGCCCATATTTTATTTATTATACATACAACCCCTATGTATATTTTCTACAAAGGGGAGATTAATCCCAAACCTAGCTGTCAACATCCAATTTCGTTCGGGTAAGAAATAATTTTGTTTTTAGAAAATAATTAGGAAGAGGAGGGAATAAAAAAAAACTAAAAGAGTAGTGAACATTAATTTGAGTATAGATATATTCCTATTTTTATTTTCATCTCATTTTAAATTTAATTTTGTTTTATCTTGTTTTATTTTATTTAATCTTGGTTTCTTTATCTTGTTTATTTTATTTTATCTTTTCTATTTTATTTTATTTTTAATTTTTTTCAATTTTATTTTTAATTTTAATTTTAATTTTAATTATATTTTTTTTATTTTTTATTTTATTTCGTTTTATTCCTTTTTCAAAAAATATGTATATAAAAAATGAAAAGAAAAAGAGAAATAGAAGAACGAGAGGTTAACATAAGGTCTCTGATATTAGCAGACCTATATCTTTCTACTATTGGTTAATTAGAAGAGGTTTAAAGGTGCATTAGCTATGCTACCATTACTTTTGTATGTTAATTAGGAATCAGATGTGGTAGTTAGTCGGTCATGGTCATGATGGTTGAAGGAGTAGGAAGCAACATCTGCTTTCAGCCTTATTCCACGTCTCGAGGTGGGAACGGAACGGAACACAGGCACAACAAATATCATCACATTCCCTTCATCTAACATCTTTCACCTTTTTCACTCATGCTTGCTTTCCCTCATTCCTTGCAAAACAGAAATAGCACCTTCATCCTCACGATTCCAACAAAAAAAACACCATAATCCATTGTTACCCTTGGATTCACTCAACAGATTCAACTCCTCTCCAATCCCTCTATCACTATGCATACATTTCATCTTCTACCTGCACCAAATAACCAAAAATAGAGAGCCACCATTCACCTTCCACTAACACACTTCATTGATATAACCATATTATCCCATCCCATTGGGCTCTCCAATACCTCCATCAATCATTCATCCCCATCCATGCAAACACAAACAGAAAACAATGAGAGGAATGAGTCAAAGTCTCAAACAGAGGAGGTCTTGGTCACGGTGGCCAGAGGGTTGGCTTCCGTGGTGCTTGCGGACCCAATCGTGGTGGCTGGCACGGTGGTGGCGAGTCATAGAGTCTATGGTACCTTTCTCTCTCGTGGAAGAAGAGAATCGAGGATTGGAGATGAATGAAGGATCGACGGTAGCTGGAACCGGTGACAGTAGTCTCCGGCAAGCATGGCCTTGCGACCGTGAAGGGGTTTGGTGTTGTCTGCAGCGACAAGGAAGAAGAAACGGCCCATGTCTCGCACGTGGGAAGAAGAAACGACGAAGGAGACGATTCAGGGAGCTCAGTTCTCATCGGTGACATCTCTGATGGTGACTAGCATCGACGACGATGACTCTCACCGGCAGTGGGACGTGCGACGACGACATCTGATACTAGAGTCGTGGGCACTTACTGTTGGAGCTATTCTGGTCCGCGTGTGAGAGGAGGTGGGACAAACCCCTTAGGGTTTTCTGTGTTGAAAAAGAAAAGAGGTTGAGTTTGGGCTGGCAGATTCCCATATCTATTTTTACTTTGCGCACCCCATCTTAATCTTTGCACCCTTATTTTCACCTCATACACCTCAATATTCGGATAACTCTAGACCTCTATGTGTGTTGTTTGTTTGGGCCTATTTTATTATTATGCTATGTCTACTTGTATGTTTACTAGCCTTGCACCTCTTGAGTTATGTTGTATCTGTTTATGTTTACTCATTGAACTCCTATTGTTTATGCTTTGCACTCCTTATGTCATTAGTCCCCATTTGTTGATTGGACCCCATTTTTCACAATTCACAGCCATGCTTCTAAGTTCACTTTACTTTCAGCTTTTACTCGCTACACCCCCCACCTTTTAATAAACACACCTCATTTACTTCATGCACCTCACACATTACTTATGCACCCTCATGTTTGTTTTTCCACTTTTATCCTTTTTTTTAATTCAACCATTATAATTTTCTTTCTAAAAAAGAGAAAACAAAAATATTTGAAAATTATCAAAAATTACAAAAAAAATAGAAAAATCTAAAAAAATGAAAAATGTTCTCTTTCACTTTATTGTGTTTGTCCGGTCGCTCGCACCGTGTGACACTCATTTTCAAAAATACCAAAAACAATTTTCTTTCTCTTTTAGTGTATGTCCGGTCACATGTACCGTGTGACACTTATTTTCAAAAAAACCAAAAATAGTTTTCTTTCTCTTCTAGTGTTTGTCCGGTCGCTTGCACCGTGTAATACTCATTTTCAAAAATACCAAAAATAGTTTTCTTTCTCTTTTTGTGTCTGTCCGACCGCTCGCGTCGTGTGACACATATTTTCAAGTAATTCATAAATACCAAGAAAAACATAAAATTTTCAAAATACAAAAAACATCATCATTTTCAAGCAAAAAGACTTTTTAAGAACTACATGATCCTTGATTCTCCACTGTGAGATACGTAGGAGCAAGGTCAGTCCTTGTAACATCCCGTCAGGATATTACATATTTTTTAATATAATAAAGAAATGTAAAATTATAATAACTCGCATTTATGAATAATCCTCTTAATTATTTGTCTCACTCACTAATGCAGTGTTTTCTCTCAGAACAGTCTACTATACGAAAATCTCAAATGACAGCCCAACCAAAAACCTTTCTCTACCCCTTAATTGGTCACTTAAATTTGGTTCTTAATTAAGATTAATAGCCAAAACGAAAATTATCATTATTTCCGCTTAATGCTCATTGAATAGTGTTTTTGGATGGTTTTCCAGCCCCTCCTTGGCTGCCCAAGGATTTCCTTTAACCCTTCCAATTCTATCCAAAACCCAAAATGGCAAAAATAAAGTTTAACTTGAATTCTCCAAGACTTAAACCCAAAACCATGCAAATGCCAAATCAATGCCAAACCATCATGACAAATTCATATTTCGTGTAAACTAATACAACTTAAATATCATATTATTCCACATCATGACTAACATATATTTAAAAAACCAATAACAAATAATAACACAAAATTGGCATACATAGGACTCAAACCCAAGTCCTTTCATGCAATCATAGTACTCTCAACCACTTGAGCTAGTAATTTTCCACGTCATACCAATAAGAAATTAATGTCATAAATGATCTTCCCACCCGCATTTATTAATTAATTAATTAAATTCTGCGAGTCTTATAGTCCTTGTCAAGTTCACCTCTACAAAATCCAAAATAATTTTCAAAATAGTCTTCCAAATATCTTTTAAAGAACTATGTAACCCTGATTTCTCACTTTAAATGAGAATACGTAGGACCAAGGTCAACCCTGTCGGGCCAAAAAATCAAAAAAATATTTTTTGTTTCTCTTTAGTATTTTTTGTCTCATTATTTTTGGGGAAATCAATGTTTTGAAAATCACATCAACTTTGCATGTTTAATTAAGGGTACCGCATTTGGGCAGGTGTTGTAGGGTGCTAACGCCTTCTCTAAGCGTAATCGACTCCCGGATCCAAAAATCTAGTTTTCGCAGACTTGCTTTATTTTTATGGTTTTTCATAGTTTTCCTGAATAATTATGGTGGCGACTCCTAATCTCTTTTTAAACCAATTTTATTTTTTCGTTCGTTGTCTCGTCACGATTTCGGTTGCGACACTAGTTTCACTATATTTAATAGAAGCTTTTAAGTAGAATTTGGTGTGACTAACATTTTATTTGAGGTTTTTGAGTTTGATGCAGATACCATGAGAAAGGAAGGTTGCAAATGTCCAAGGAAAACAATGAGGAAAGTTTGATCTAGCCAAAGTGATAAAAGTTGGCAGAGTTGACTTTTTGGTGAAAATGTTATCCAAGAGTTGACCAATAGTTGACTTTTTAGATTTTAATTCCAGTTGAGATGGAACCTGTGGGGAAAGTTTTAGGATCTTAAAATACACTTGTGATGGTCTTTAGATGGTTGAAAAGTGATCAAATGATGCATGGAACTCGTTAATCTCATTTTTGCATGTTTAGGTTCAATTAGGTAATTTTGGTGTAGCATAGCTTGGAATTGTGTCTTCTAACCAGTTTCTATAAGTCTTAAAAGGCAGGAAGGATTGTGAGATGAGGTGCTGGAGTTGATTCTAATCCATTTGGGAAGTTTTCGAAACTAGAAGAAGTGATCCAAGGGTGAAAGAGAAGTTGCATAAGCTAAAGCTTGGAATGGAAGTGACACTTTTAGCTGTCATAAACTAGCGGATTGGCCATTGCCTGTAGCAGGTTACAATTTTGAAGAGCCAAAGAAAAGTGAAAATAGTGACCTGTTGTGACCCTTAGCAGTTGCATTAAGACTTGCTACCCAAGTGACAAGTGAAGTTAGTTAGTTGGATTTTGTGTATAGGGGATGTTTTAGTAGTTATTTTTACTTGTAATAACCACTCACCAGTAGTTGGAACTGACGTGTTTGTTTTTAGGCGCCAAAAATGTGTACACACACATTCAATCATCACCCACCCTCATTCCAACCACACATCTCTCACTCATTTTCTCTCCATTCAAACACATCACAGTATAGTTTTTCTCTAGTTTTTGAACCATTGTTGTTGTATTTTCGTTGAGCAATTGTGGAGGCAGCAACCGCACAATAGGTGTTGCAGTCTAATTCTCCTTTGTTGTAAGGATTCTTTCCATTTTCAGTCAATCAAACCATACTTCCATTTACAATTTTATGTTCGTGTATTTTGCACTCAAGTGGAGAAATCTTTGGATCAATTACCGCACAATAGGCATTGAATAACGATCCTCTTCCAATTTGCGTTTTCTTTATGGATTATCATGTGCTTGGATCGAATTGAAATTCTACATAATTTGTGTTCATGCTTGAGCTTAGTGGTTGAATTCTAAAATTCACTTGAAAAATGACTTCCATTGGCACAATCCATGAATTCAAGTAGAAGCAAATTCATCTAATTTATCTCAAGAGTATTCTGAGAGTAATTTCGAGTTCAAACCACTAATTTCGTAGTGTGAATCGCAAATCCTGCAGAAGTGTTTTTTGCTGCACTATTTCATTCTATTTTGATTTTGATTTCGCTTTTCTAGTGTTACTTGTGCTTATTTCTTGTTTGCAATTCATTCGTGATGCTATACGTGAGGTTTTTGAACCATTCCCATAATCAATTCATGCTTCATTACCGTAAATCACATTCACACATCAATTTCCGTTAAGTTCATTAGGTTAGGGTTCGCATTTTAGGATCTTGAGTTTTACTCAATCATTTTGGTTGATTCTGGTTCGTATAATCAATATAGATCCTTTAGAGTAGTTCTGCATGATTACATTTTCAATTCATGCATTATAATTCATGATTAGATGTTGCCTTGCACATTTACACATGAACACCTCTCCGGTTTTTCAGATTCGTGATACTCAAGTTTTTGGTGATTAATTCGTTTCTAGTGTTTGATTTATCTTTCATTTAGATGTTAGAAGCATTTTGTAAGCTTAGATTGAATTTAGGATAGTTACATTGTTGATTCATGCATTGCATACATTAGGATCATAGTGAACTTTTATCAAACACTTTAGTTGCATCTTAGTTCATTTAAGCATTTCATAATCTATAGCATTTGTATACATTTATGTCATTTTAGGTTCATTTTAGTTTTAGCTTTATTAGATTTCCTCCATTTCACAACACATATTCAAGAATACATTCATTTGTCTTTGCCTATCTTTGGATTGATTCATTGGTTGATCACTACACTATATTAGTTAGTGAGGAAATCGATTATTGACTAAATCTCTAGGCAACAAGAGGTTTATCACTTCCTCCTCTAAGATTGGCCCAACCTTCTTAGAGAACAACCTTCACTACTTTATTCCACCACCGAAACACGTTTTGGTGCATCTTGCTTTCGTTGAACATCCATGGAGACTCCTCCTTCCCTCTACTACAAAGAGAGTGTTACACTACTAGTTTGTGGCTCCCAATAAGACAAATCATGAAGCACACATCATAGACCAAACAAGAGCGGTCAAGATGACATATCTTGACCCAAGATTAATGATGTTATCAAAGTGAAGCCAATCGAAGACACCGAACCTTTCCAACTAGGAAATCAAGGGCATAATACGAAGATAAGAACCTTTTCGGGCTAGGAGGAGAAGAAATTTATCACAAATGTTCTCCAAGCCAAAGCTGACTTGTTTACTTGGAAGTAAGTCTCAATTTTCTGTCTTGGTTGCTTCTAGAAGAAAGGTAGTAAAGGCTGAATATGTGTAACACCCCGGTAAGATATTACTTAAAATAAATAAAGTAAACAAAACAAAAATAAATTCCTCAGTTATTATTAAACCATTTCCCTAAAACGCGGAAAGATTTTAAAACTTTTAAGTTGAATAATCGCTATAAAAAGTCATATTACTCACAATTCACTTTTACAGTCATCAATCCAATGTAATGAAAATTGTAGTCAAATTACATGGAAATTAAATAAAAGTCTTTATAAACAAATCCGCGTACTCTGCTCCCACTCTCCGCCACTAAGCATCTCTTGGCTCACCTGAAACATCATAGGCTCCCGGATAACAAGTTACTCGATCATCGCCACACACAAATAGATAGGGTGAGCTATGCACAAAGATATGAATAAATATGAAGTACTCCCACTTGACAATTCATAATCATTCATTTAGAGTAAAATTTCCCTCTTTCCCCGCTTATAACCATTATGAATCCATGCATGCACTCTAAATCTTGGTATTTCATGTGCTTCCACGACTCTTCTCGCTTGTGGTCCAACCTACAAGCCTATCCCGTCTTAGTCCTGCTTCATGGGCTCCCTCGCCCATCATCCGAACTCCTTGCTCGGACCCGGACATGCATACCCGCCTTTCCTACTATGAACTTTCTCGTTCACAGCATTCTCAAGTTGAGCATGAGATGAACTCCCTCACTCACTCATCCCAACAAGAGTACCTCCGATAAACTAAATTTTTCACGTTCCCCATGCGGTCCACGCATCACAAACTCATAACTCGCGACTCAATCCAGCACATCCCAGATCCTATGGACTTAGTCCTTCAAGCCCAACCACCACAAACACATGCATATAATTCCCATATCAAGGAGAAATCAACCAAACCATCTCAAACATTACACACAAACCTGACTTCTTACCATTCTCGCTTAAGCAGGGGTCTTCACCCAAGCGAGTCTATCTTTCTTGCTTAAGCTGAACCACCTCGCTTGGGCGAGTGTGAAACAATGACTTCACTTCGATCTCTCGCTCAGACGAGTCCTTTTCACCTGAGCGAGACTCTCATTCGCTCAACACATAACCCCTCGCCTAGATGAGGATTCGAACGTAACATGCAGTAGGTCTTATTGCGACCTCACTTGGGTGAGCCATTCTCGCCTGAGCGAGAAAGCTTGTCGCTCAACACTAACACTAGTCGCCTAAGTGAAACACGCGAACCAAAACCAGGAATGAGATTCTGCAACTCTCGCTTAGGCAAGAGTAACTCGCTTGGGTGAAATTTGCAGAGGTTCTCCCCTGTTCACACCCGAAAACAACCACAACAAAGCCATTTTACAATTCAACCAGTACCATTCAATCTATATCAACAATCAAACCATATGCCTAAGATTTATATTCATTTAGCTCCCAAATAGTCAAGATTTAATCATTCATAACCATTCAATACCAAAACCCTACCTCCCCAAATCATATAAAACATACAAGGGTTTTGTAACCAACAACAAGCAACCAATTCTTACTCTCATCACATAATCACGTAATTCCCCACACGTAGAATCCAAATGTGAATAGCAAAACACAGAATCACATCGCAGAATTTATACACATGCAAGGACAACTTCCCCTAACCTTGAATTCTTGATTAAAATTTTGTAAGAGAATAGTGTCCCTTTTTGCTTAGTAGTGCTTTACCTCAGACTTTCTCTCACTTCATCCTCTTGCACACCCAAAACTCACCTCTCACTCTCTAATTTCGTTCTCCTTTCAAAAGCCAATTAACAACACTTGCAAAACCCTTCTTTTCCCCCAAAATGGCCTTTTATATGTGTCTTAATTAGGGGTTTAAGTGCTAAAACGAAAATAGGCTTTACTTGGCTACCCCTTCTGCTAGGTTTTCTCTGCCCTTTCATATTCAAGCCAAAGTTGCTTCTTATAAAAAAATAAAGTTAATTCATGTCTATCAAGGTTTGAACCTGTGACCCTTCTAATGTTAAATCAATTCATCACCATTCAACCAAATCATCTTTGATGATAACTATTATAATCTCTTGATTATACTATCACTAAATAGGCTCAAATATACAATCAAAAATAATAATAAATCAAATAACACACAATTAGCATACATAGGACTTGAACCCAAGTCCTCTCACACAATCAACTACTCTCAACCATTTGAGCTAGTACTTTTCCACTTTATACCAATTAACATTTAATGCCATCAAAGTTCCCACCACCCACATTTATTAATTAATTAATTAATTATTTAATTAATTATTTAATTAATTATTTAATTAATTAATTTCCACGGGTCTTACATTCCCCCCACCTCAAAAGAATTTTCGCCCTCGAAAATGAGACTTACCAGAAAATAAGTGAGGATAAGACCTCCTCATGAGATCCTCCATCTCCCACGTCATCTCCTATGTCGTCTCATCCCAAAGTACCTTCACCGTCTTTACTTCATTGCCCTTCAGTTGCTTGACTTGAGCATCCAATATGCGAACCGGTTCGTATGGCATGGACCAAGGAGGATGTTAAAATATGAGAGGTTGCATGTCAAAGCATTATTATAGACTTTAATTTTGGGCCACTTGTTAGGCCATGCTTTACTAAATAATGGGCTATTGAACTTGCTGATTAGCTTGCAAATTGGGCTAATTCAAGCCCAATTATGCACTTGGTCGAGAATTATTTTCCAAGACTCATCTCCACATGGTGCCAAGCGTGAGACATGTGAAGGATGACACTAGGCGTGTGATCCTTGTCTCCTTTACATCCAATGGTGTCGTGAGCAACTTGGAGAGCAAGCCATGCATTTACATTTCATTTCCTTTCTCATTTTCATTGCATTAAGGAAGGTTTCTATACTATAAATGAGAGCTTCCTATGCTTATGTAAAGGTTACTCTTAATTTGAATGGTAAATGTCTTGATGTTTAGAGTGCTCCACACATTTGCCTTATTGAGAGTCATGAGAGCTAAGAATTGTAAGACCCGAGAAAATTAAATAAATAAATAAGTATTTATTTAATAAATGCGAGAGTGGGAATCCCTAAGTTAATTAATATGGAGAAAGAAGATAAGGAGTAATGGTAGCTAAAGTGGTTAAGAGTACTTGGCTATTATGAGAGGACTTGGGTTCAAGCTTTGTGTATGTCATTAGCGTATTAATTTATTTTAATAATATGTTTGATCATGGTGTGTGATAATATAATCCTAGAGGTGTAGGATTTATCATGAAACATGAATTGGTTGAGTAAGTGAAGAATTAGAGGTGAGTTCTACGAATCTGGACACAAACAAGGGAGTTTTGAGGCTTAATTAGACTTTAAGGACAAAATTAGGTAGAGGATTTCAATTTAATTTCGTTTGTACTTTTATTTTTTATTTTTTTTGTTTTAGGGCTGAGAAGAGGGGGGACTAGGTTAATTTCGTGTGGCTGTTAACTAGAGAGTTTAGAACCCTAAAAGAGTGGAGCTAGGAAGGGGTTAGAAGGCTGGGAGAAGGTCTCAAGGGCGAAGATTAAAGTTGGAACAAAGAAGAGTGTTCGTGGATTAATATTTAGCAAGGATTACAGGTAGGGGAGCTTGACCTTACTTTATTTTATTGTTTTCTTGTTGGTTGATGAATGAATCCAACTTTTGGGTATTTATATTCACGTATTAAACCTGGTTTATCTTTTGTTACATTTGATGATTGTTGTATAAAACATATATAAAATGAGAATAAGGGTCGTGATGGTTCCGCGTTGGAACGTGTTGTCGTGTGTGGTGAGTGGGTTGCGTGTTGGGTTGCATGCATGGGTTGTTATTTTTTTCTTTCTCAATCTTCTTGAAGCTTGTTTCTTTGAGTGGTTTATCGTACTTGTGCCAAATAAAAAGAGAAAAATCTGGTGGTGACTTATGTACATGTGTGAAGGAGATATTTAAGGTTTGGTGGGGTCACATTGGGGGTTCTCTGTAAATAAGTTGCAGTGTTTTGATTTCATGGGTGTTGCAATTTTGTTTTCTTTCGCAATGTTATATTATCTTAGAGAAAAAGTAAATCCTTGGTTTGTAAAAGTGTGTTTGTTCACGTTTCTTTTTGCACCAAAGGCATAAATATATTTTGGTTTCTTAGGCTTGTGTTGATGGTTTGACTTAGTGCGGTGGTGTGCAGCTTTTAGACTTCCAAAATGGTGATTATATATAGTTACATTGCTTTGGTGCTTGTGTGGGACCCGCGAATGCATATATCTCATAATTTTTTTCTGTTACAGTGCATGCATTTGGTACATACACATATCTTCTCATTCTCATGTATTAAAACATTTGGTTTCTCATTTCTTTATTATTATATTATTTTAATTGCATGATTGGGTATTGGAGAGAAGACTCACGTGTGGCAATAGAAGTGGATATATTTTTTTATTTTAGAATGGCCTAATGGTTCACGTAAATTTGCATGCATGGTACCATTCTAATTGGTTTCATTTTCAAGGCCTTATTACATGTTGAAAATTTTCTAATTCAAGACTAGTTCTCTTTCTTTAAAATGTACATGATAATTGACTCCAAAGAAAAAAAAAAGACATGGTTAACACGTCACTTTAATTACTTTCTTTCTTTTATGTATTTGGTTTATTTTTATTTACCACCATGCTTAATTAAGTGTTTGTTAAAAAAAAAATAGAGGCCACATGTAATATGGTTGTATCTCTCTTTGCTAGTGAAAGGTGCAACACACTTAAAATGTAACGTCCCATTTAATTATTAAACGAAATTAAAGGAAACGTCACGCGATAATAGTACTGCAGCCTAGTCTTGGGGTCCTTAACACAACCCCTACTAAAACTAGGCACACCATGATGCCAACAAAAGCAGGATAACGACTTAACTAAAAGTTTACAATCCAATAACAACGAAATACAGGGGCCATAGCCCTAAAGGAAAGCACAAAGAAAACTATAGTCCTATCCACGCGGACTAGGCAGCGGAATCTCCATCCCTTTGCTGACTTTTGGAACCTCACCCATCTGCTCCCATCAATCGAATTGATGATCATCGCAAGAAGAACAGCCACATACAATACAACCATGCAACAAAACGGGTAAGCTAGAGCCAACAACATACTCATCATACAGTCAAATATATTTTCATCATCTCATATCCATATAACAACCAAACATGTTATGACTCTTCATTCAATACACTACGACTCGACTTGACTCATCCGGATACGTATAACTTGGTCGGATTCAGCGGATGCTTGCGCTTGTGGTGGATACCTCTGCTCGACCCTGAGTTGCTCGAACCTGAGCTATGTGTTACAAGTGTTACGATAAATCCAATTTCCCTCACCACAATGTTAGCCCTTAATGGATTTCAGGCCTCTTGCTACCCTCACCATAGGAGTCAGTCCGCTCTAGGTGAGACTAACTGGCCCCTCAGAGTGTCAGGATGCAACCTTACCTTGAATCCTTACCTAGTTATACAGATGGGGCACCACCATGGACACCCACTAACAGGGGCCATGGGATTACGTCCCGACCACTGAAGCGTAGCCCCGGAGGTCTCACCTAGAGACCCCAAGGAATTACACGCTGACACGGACCAACATTCATAATTCAGCAATAAGAGAATATTAAATCATATTTTACAATTCCATATCAACCCTTGAAATTAGTTCCTCATATGCATCACATCCCAAATCCATACCTCTGATCATCACCACCCCAATGAGTCTAAGGCCTCGTCTCATATTAATACCGGTTCCTTTAGTTCCACACCACTCATTCATTTCACATGCCAAGTTCCCACAATACCCATTATTCATCATTTATGAATCATGTCATGCATATATATCAATTCGTTAGGCATATAAACATACATATATACATGTATTTCATCATGGCAGTCATACCCAAGCAATTTCAATCATAAGAGAGCAAACACTCTACCAACCACCACACTGTCTCGCCCAAATCCCTCGCTCAGGCTAAAGGGTCTCGCTCAGGCGAGACATGCTCGCTCAGGCGGGCTCCCTTCGCCTAGGCGAGGGCTCGAAAAGGTCATCAAAAGCATTGCGTGATCTCGCTTAGGTGAGACCCCTCTCGCCTGGGCGAGATGCTTGCTCGCTCAAGATTTTGAGCGGGTCACCTGAGCGACCTCTCGCGCAAATTGGCTTGGGTGAATCCCTGTTTGTCTCGCCTAGGCGAGACTTTCTCGCTTGGGCGAGATTAACAGGTCTCGCCACTGTTTCACCTGCAACAGCCATATCTTTCGAACCAACCAAGCATACAAAGCATTCAATCACACCAAAACGAAGGATTTATCCATGCAATCAGTAACTCACTCAAGAAGAGCCAAGACAACACCAAAAGACTAGAACCCTAACTTCCCGGACCTGGAAATGGGTTCGTACAGGACGTTCGACGCATAACCAAGGAGCACAGCAGCTCTAGAACGCACTAAGGAGCTGAAAACAGAAGGTACACGGAACAAGGGCAGATTAGTACTAAACCCTAACTGCGAAAATACAAGGGAAAAGCAAAAAGGGGACTCCGATGATCTAGAGGGGTACTTACGTGGAGTAGAAACTGATTCGGAGCTAGCTCGAGGGGCTTGGGGAGGAACCCTAGCAGAGCTCTAGTGCGGAAGGTGAAAGTGACGGCTGCGGAGTTTCTGCAAGAGTGAGAGTGAGTGTGGAATTAGGGCAACCTGAAGGCTTTTATCCTATGGGCCGGCCTTTAGGCCCAATACTGTAGGGCAGCCCACTGACTTTAGGGCAGAAAAGTAAGGTGGATTTTCATGGGCCTTACATTCTCCCCAACAAGAAAATTTTCGACCTCGAAAATAAAGGCTCACCAGGTAAACAGATGTGGATGTGATTTTCTCATGTCCCTCTCTAACTCCCAAGTCGAGTCACTCGTCCTCCGATCCGAGATGATTTTGACAAGACTGACGGTCTTTCCACGACGCTCTTCAACCTTGCTATCCTCAAGAGCGATGGGTGGTACTTCCATTGTGAGGTCTTCCTTGATCTGTATATCCTTAGCTTCCAACACGTGGGCCGGATCAAATACGTACTTCCTCAGCTGAGACACATAAAACACCAGATGAAGGTTCGCCAACTGCGGGGGTAAAGCTATCTCGTAGGCCACTGGTCCGATCCTCCTCGTGATCTGATACGGCCCAAGGAATTTGGGCGAAAGCTTCCTTGAGCGGAGAGCCCTTCCCACACCGGTGGTTCGGGTCACCCTCAAGAATACATGATCACCGGCTGCGAACTCCAAAGGCCTCCTCCTACGGTCCGCATAGGCCTTCTGCCTACTCTGAGAAGCTAGCATCCTATCTCTCACCATCCTCACCTTCTTGGTGGTCTGCTTCAACAACTCGGGTCCAACCAACACCGCTTCCCCATCCTGATACCAGCAAAGAGGGGTCGTACATCTCCTGCCGTAAAGAGCCTCGTGTGGCGTCATGCCAATGCTCGCATGAAAGCTGTTGTTGTAGGTGAACTCTATCAAAGGCAGTACCTCATCCCAAGCTCCCAGGTGGTCCAATATGCATGTCCTCAACAAATCCTCTAACGATTGGATCATCCTCTCAGACTGGCCATCGGTCTGAGGGTGATACGCTGAACTCATAGTGAGCTTGCTACCCATAGCACTCTGTAACATCTGCCAAAACCGGGATGTGAACCGCGGGTCTCTTGCGGAAACTATGCTCGAGGGCACCCCATGAAGTCTCACTATCTCCTTAATGTACAATTGGGCCAGCTTGGCCATAGACATCCTCAAGTTCATCGCCAAAAAGTGGGCACTCTTGGTCAATCGGTCCACTATCACCCAGATGGTGTCGTGCCCTCTGAAATTCCGGGGAAGATGTGTCACAAAGTCCATGGAGATGCTGTCCCATTTCCACACTGGTACCTCCAATGACTGCAGAATCCCACCGGGTCTCTGATGTTCCACCTTCGCCTTCTGACATGTTAAACATGCTGATACAAACTGAGCCACATCTTTCTTCATCCCCTGCCACCAGAAAGTTTCCTTGAGGTCCTGGTACATCTTAGTCATGCCAGGATGCAAGCTAAGACGACTCTTGTGTCCTTCCTCAAGGATCAACTTTCTCACCTCAGCATCATCAGGTACGCATACCCTACTCTGAAACCGCAGTATACCATCATCACCCAAAGCAAAATCTCTAGCCTCATCTGACCCAATCTGTTCTCTAACTCTGTTCAGACTGGCATCCAATAACTGTCTCTCTCTGATTGAGTCCAAGAAGTCACTAGATATAGAAAGGGTACTACACCTAATGGACTCGGACCCCAACTCCACTTGTAGCCTCATGTCTCTGAACTTCTCTAGTAGTTCCACTTCTTTAATCATAAGGTGTGCCGTGTGTACCGTCTTTCTACTCAGAGCATCTGTCACTACATTTGCCTTCCCCGGGTGGTATAGGAGCTCGAAGTCATAATCCTTGAGGAATTACATCCACCTCCTCTGCCTCATGTTCAGCTCCTTCTGATCAAACAAGTACTTTAAACTCTTGTGGTCGCTGAACACCCGAAACTGAGCACCATAAAGGTAGTGCCTCCAGATTTTCAAGGCAAAAACTATAGCCGCCAACTCTAGGTCATGGGTGGGATAGTTACGCTCATGCACTTTAAGCTGTCGTGAAGCATACGCCACTGCCTTCTTTTCTTGCATCAAGACACAACCAAGTCCAAGATGAGACGCGTCGCAGTAGACTTCAAACGGTTTCCCCACATCCGAAATTACCAATATAGGAGCACTCGTCAATCTCCTCTTTAGCTCTTGAAAGCTCTCCTCACACTTGTCTGTCCAAATGAAAGGTTGGTCCTTCCGGGTAAGCAAAGTTAGAGGCGCCACTATCTTGGAGAATCCCTCTATGAATCTCCTATAGTAGCCCGCTAATCCCACAAAGCTCCTGATCTCTGTGGCTGATTTAGGACTTTCCCACTTTACCACTGCCTCGACCTTTGCCGGGTCCACTGCAATCCCCCGGGCGGATATCACATGCCCCAAAAACTGAACTTCGTCCATCCAGAACTCACACTTAGACAACTTGGCATACAACTGCTTCTCTCTCAAAACACCAAGCACCAACCTCAGATATCCTGCATGTTCCTCCTGAGTCCTAGAGTAGATAAAGATGTCGTCTATGAAGACCACGACAAACTTATCTAGGAAAGGCCGGAAGATCCTATTCATATAGTCCATGAACACCGCTGGAGCGTTGGTCACGCCAAACGGCATAACCACGTACTCATAGTGGCCATACCTCCACCTGAAGGCTGTCTTCTGTACATCATCAACCTTTACCAAAATATTATGGTAACCCGATCGCAGATCTATCTTCGAGAACACTGATGACCTGTGCAACTGATCCATCAAGTCATCAATTCTCGGGAGCGGATACTTATTCTTGATCGTCATCTTGTTCAGCTGCCTGTAGTCCACACACAGACGCGAACTCCCGTCCTTCTTCTTCACCAACAACACTGGTGCTCCCCAAGGCGAAGTGCTGGGTCGGATGAACTGTTTCTCCATCAGATCTTCTATCTGTTTCTTGAGCTCCACCAACTCTGTCGGAGCCATGCGATAAGGGGCCATCGAGACCGGGCCTGTTCCTGGGACTAGATCAATAGAGAACTCCACTTCTCTACTGGGAGGCAACCCTGGTACCTCCTCCGGAAACACATCCACAAAATCCTGGATGACTGGTATCACAAGCGTCGTCTCCCCTCTCTCCACCTCCATATGTGTGAAGATCATGTAGCACTGCGCACCGTCCTGTAGTTCCCTCATAACACCCTGAGAGGACACCAACTCAAGCTCATCTGAGTTCGGAAACAACAACTTCTTCTCCCGACAATCTATCAGAATGCGATTGGCAGAGAGCCAATTCATTCCTAAGATCACCTCCAACTCTCGTAGAGGTAGGCATATTAAGTTCACCCTATACCTGCGCCCCTCAACCTCCATTGGAAGCCTAGCACACAAGGACGACGTCCTGACCAAACCCGACGCCGGAGTAGACACCGCAAGCTCACACTGCAGCTCGCGCACCGGCAGACCCAACCGTTCCACACATGCATTTGACACAAAAGAG